>FKKE01001160.1_pt2 | contig 55968 bp, 50 predicted proteins | sample 1106331 | NCBI WGS metagenome assembly FKKE01 (sample SAMEA3931202, study PRJEB13176) | freshwater metagenome | biome: Drinking water system; feature: drinking water; material: freshwater | place: China | collected 2013-02-06 | reverse complement strand
GGCGCGGCCCTCCGCCCCAAGGTCCCTGGCCGCCGCCCTGCGGGCCGCCTGACTGATCGTTCCACGGCATTGGTGGTTTTCGCCCTTCTGGTGGTTCGCGCGCCACGTTCTTGGCCGCCGAACGGGCGCCTTGCCGGGCTCCCGTGCGCGCCGATATGTGATCCCTGTGCTAAAGGATCAAGCATGAACAACCGGTTGGCGGAGATGGCCGAGCGCGTCAAAGCGCGCCTCGATGCGATCAACGACCCTATTACCGGCAAGGGTTTGTTCACGTCCGGGCGCGTGCAGGGCTTAGATGCGCGCGACGGCGGCAAGGTCTCGTTCACCATTGAAGCGCCCGCGGGCGTGGCCGAGTTGTACGCGCCGGTGCGCGATCGCGCTGAAGCGGAAGCGCGCGCCGTCACCGGCGTGAGCAGTGTGATCGCGGTGTTAACCGCCGACGCAGGCCCGGCGAAAGCTGCGGCCGGCGTCGCCGGCGTCAAGCAGATCATCGCGGTCGCCAGCGCCAAGGGCGGCGTCGGCAAGTCGACGGTCGCGGTTAATCTCGCCTGCGCCTTCGCCTCGTTGGGGATGAAGACGGGGCTGCTGGACCTCGATGTTTACGGCCCTAGCGCGCCAACCTTACTCGGCACCGGCGCCAGGAAGCCGCGCATGCGCGACGACAAGCTGCTCGAGCCGCTCGACGCGCACGGGCTGAAGACGATGTCGATCGGCTATCTGGTCGATCCGGCTTCGCCGATGATCTGGCGCGGCGCGATGGCGACGAGCGCGGTGCGCCAAATGCTCGACGAAGTGGTGTGGGGCGATCTCGACGTTCTGTTGCTCGATCTGCCGCCCGGAACCGGCGACGTGCAGGTGACGTTGGTGCAGCGCGTGCCGTTGGCGGGCGCGGTGATCGTCTCGACGCCGCAGGAAATGGCGTTGGCCGATGTGCGGCGCGGATTGGCGATGTTCGAAAAGACGCGCGCGCCGGTGCTCGGCGTGATCGAAAACATGGCCTATTTCGAAACGCCGGACGGCAAACGCACGCACATTTTCGGTGAAGGCGGCGCCCGGCGCGTCGCCGCGGAAGTCGGCGCGCCATTCCTGGGCGAAATTCCGATTGACGTGGCGCTGCGTGAAAGCTGCGACGCCGGCGCGCCTCTTGTTGCAACGCAACCGCAGCACCCGGTTTCGCAGCGCTTTCGCGAGGTCGCGGCGGCGGCGCTTGGCAACGTGGCGCGCATGAACAAGCCCGCGCCGGCGATCCGGGTGAAGTAGCAGGGACCGGCGCTTGGGATATGGAGCGCGCCGCCTCCGGCGGCGCATGCGTGGCCGGAGGCCACGCGCTCCAGCCCGGGAACACTGTCGACAAGGCAGGCGAACGCGCTTGCCAGTCTCAGAGCATCCGTCGCAACCTCGCGTCGGAGCGGGATCATGACCACGACACGCAGAACCATACTCGGAGCAGCCACGGCCGCTCTGCCCCTCGCCGCCTGCTCGCGGCCGGCGCCGATCGTCGTCGTCGGCGCAGGCGTGTTTGGCGCATGGACCGCCGAACATTTGCGCCGCCTGGGCAAACGCGTGCTTCTGGTTGACCAGATGGGACCAGCGAACGCGCGCGCTTCTAGTGGCGGCGAAAGCCGGATGACGCGCGGCAATTACGGCGCCGACGAAATCTACACGCGCATGGCGCTCGACTCGCTAGTGGAATGGAAGCGGCTCTCGGACCGCTCGGCTCTGCCGTTGTTCCATCAGGCCGGCGTGCTGATGTGCTTCCAAGAGATGATCGACTATGCGCGCGAGTCGATCGCCGTGCATGAGCGGCTTGGGCTCCCGCTTGAACAGTTGGACAATGCCACACTGCGCCAGCGTTGGCCGCAGATGAACTTCGACGGCATCGCGTTCGGCCTGTTCGAGCCGGAGTTCGGCGCACTGATGGCGCGGCGCGCGGTCGAAGAACTTGCCACGCGCTTTGTTGCGGCTGGCGGCGCGTACCTCGTCGCCCACGCAACGCCCGGCGCGGATGGCCATAGTGTAATGCTCGATGGCGTGTTGCAACGTTCGGAAGCTATCGTCTGGGCGTGCGGGCCGTGGCTGCCGAAGGCGTTTCCCGATCTGCTGGGCGAGCGCATTTTCGTCACCCGCCAGGAGGTCGCCTTCATCGCCCCGCCGGACGGCGACGATTCCTTCGAAGCCACGCGCCTGCCCGGCTGGGCCGACTTCAACAATGGCGATCTCTATTACGGCTTTCCCAATCTCGAAGGCCGCGGCTTCAAGATCGCGCGCGACACCCACGGCCCGGAATTCGATCCCGACACCGGCGACCGGCGCATCACCGAAGACGGCGCCGCCTTGCTGCGCGCGTTTGCCGAACGCCGCTTTCCAGCGTTGGCGGGCCGCCCGTTCACCGAGTTCCGCGTCTGCCAATACGAGAATTCATCGAATGGAGATTTCCTGATCGATCGCCATCCGGCGCTCGACGGCGCCTATCTGCTGGGCGGCGGCTCGGGCCACGGCTTCAAACACGGCCCCGAGGTCGGTCGCCTGATGGCGGAACTCGTCGTCAACGGCGCTCTGCCCGATGCGCGCTTCTCGCTCGCGAGCAAGCAGACGATCCAGAATCGCACCGTCCTTTAGGCCAGCTCGAACGCGATCGGCAGCGCCTTGAGGCCGTTGACGAAGAAGCTCTCGCTGTAGCGCGGCTCGCCATCGAGACGAACGCTGCGCAGGCGCGGCAGCAATTCCTCGAACAGAATGCGCATTTCGAGGCGCGCTAAGTGCTGCCCCAAGCAGACATGCGCGCCGTTGCCGAACGCCAATTGACGGTTCGGCGTGCGATCGATGTCGAACACATCGGGGTTCGGGAACACCTCCTCGTCTCGATTTCCCGACGCATAGCACAGCATCAGCCAATCGTTCTGCTTGATCGCGCGACCGCGCAGCTCAGTCGCCTCCGCCGCAGAGCGCATGAAGGTTTTCACCGGCGTGGTCCAGCGGATGGCCTCTTCAATCAGCGCCGGAATGAGCGCCGGCGCGGCCTTGACCCGTTCGAACAAACCAGGCTGGGAAGCCAAGGCCCACATCGCCCCGGCAGTCGAGGAGGACGTGGTGTCGTGACCGGCGGTGGCGATGATCGTGTAGTATCCAGTGCGCTCGAAGGGCGGCAGCGGCGCCCCGTCGATCTCTGCGTTGGCCAGAAGCGTGGCGAGATCGTCGCGCGGACTGGCGCGGCGCGCGGCGGTGATTTTCTCGAAATAGTCGGTGAAGTCCTGCACGACGCCAACCAGCAATTGCGCGAATTGCTCGTCGCTCAGCGCTTCCTTGAAGCGTTCGGTGTCGGGATCGGAGGCGCCGAAGAGTTCTTGCGTCAGCCGCAGCATACGCCCGAAATCTTCCTCCGGCACGCCGAGGATGTTCATGACCACGCGCAGCGGGTAGTGCAACGCCACATATTTCACGAAGTCGCAGCGTCCGGGCAGCGTCGCGAAATGATCGGCGGCCTGGCGCGCCAGCACGCGGATATCGTCTTCGCGCTTGCGCACATTGGTTGGCGTGAACCAGGCTTGGGTCAGCAGCCGGTACTTCATGTGATCGGGCTCGTCCATTTGCACCAATGAGCGCACGAGATGCGGCGTGCCGGTGATGGCGCGAGCGCGGGCTTCGCCCGCGCGGCTGGTCAGCGTCGTGCCGCGTACGGCCGAGGGATAGAGGCTATTGTTGCGGCTGATCTCCAGAATGTCGGCGTGCTTGGTCACAACCCAAAACGGATCGAAGCCCTCGACCTCGGCCGCGCCAAGCGGGTTGTTGGCGCGCAGCCAGCGATAAGTCTCATGCAATGTATCGGACGCGTAGGCCGAGGGCGTGACCAGCGCCCGCGCCATGTCGTCGGGAATTCGCGCCTGATCCATACCGCTCTCCGTGAAGACGCCGATCTCAACCGATCTCGTTCGCACGCGCAACTCCACTTCCGGGCTTGCCGTAGCGTCGCGCCCGTGATTAGCGTGGACAGGGGGACAAGACATGCCGACGCTTCGCGCCATCCTGGCCGCTCTTTTCATTCCGGCGCTGGGCGCGGCGGTGGTGCTTTACATCGTCAACGCGGCCGCCGCCGCAGAAGGCGCGAGCCTCGGCCAAATTGCACAACTCTGCCTGCCCAACGGGCCAAGCCTGACGCTGGCGCCGGTCTGCGCCAACATTCAGGACCATTACACGTTTCTGCTTGTTTGCGCGGCGACCGCCGCCGCCGGCCTTGCGCTGATCGTCGCGTTCGCACTGGCCAGCGTGGCGACCGGATCGAACCGGGTGCTGCTGAGTTTCGTTTTTCCGGGCCTCTCCTTCGTCGGTCTGTTGCTGGTGGCGTTCATTGTCATGGCGCAGATCGGCATCATCGCGGGCACGGGCTATTTCGCCGAGGCCTACTGGCTGGGTCAGGTTCACGTGACGGTGCTGTTGGGGCTCGCCGGCATCGGCCTGATCCTCGGCCTCGGCATCATGTGGCGCACGGTGCGGATGTTCCGCCCCGCAGTGAGCGGCGTCATCGGCATGCCGCTGTCCCCGATAGAGCAACCGCGCCTCGCGCTCATGGTGCAGCAGATCGCCAAAGCCACCAATGCGCGCATGCCCGACAACATCATTCTGGGGCTCGATCCGAACTTCTTCGCGACCACGGCCCCCATGCACACGCCGACCTCGCGCCGGCTGCTGACCGGGCAAACGCTTTACTTGTCGCTGCCGCTGATGCGGGTGCTCTCGCTCGACGAGGTCAAGGCCGTCGTCGGCCACGAACTGGCGCACTTCTCAGGCTCGGACACCATCTACAGCCGCCACTTCGCGCCGATCTATCGCGGCCTCGAAGAGGCCGCGCACGCCGCCGATGAAAACAAGAAATACGACAAGAATCCGCTGCTGCTTCCCGCCCGGTTGTTCCTGCGCTTCATGATGGATAGTTTCGCGCGCAACGCCGCCAAAGCCAACCGCGCCCGCGAATTGCGCGCCGACACGGTCGGGGCGACGGCGGCGACGCCCGCGGATCTCGGCTATGCGCTGATCAAGGTCGGCATCCTCTCGCATCTGTGGGGACGCGAGATGGAGGACACGCTGAACGACATCGCCCGCGGCCGGTTTCGCCGGAACATGTCGGCGAGCTTTCAGGATAAGTTGAGATACGACGTCGAACCGGAGAAGTTGCCGCCGCTGGTCACCTTCTCCCTCGGCGATCGCTCGCCGCACCCGACCGATTCCCACCCCGAAACCAAGGAGCGGCTTGAGAACCTCGGCCTCAATCTCGTCGATGTCACCTCCGAAGCGCGCATCATGGAACGCTTCTTCGCCACCAAACCCGCTTCCATGGCGCTCGACAACATGGAGAACGTCGAAGAGATCCTGACGCAGATCTATCACCAGATCATCATCGGCCCGCGCAACGTGCCGCAGGCCGAGCGCACCACCGATCAGGTCTTCGTCTCCTTCCTCTCGGCCTTCCTTGCCCACATGGTGACGGCGGACGGCGCCGTCGACGATCGCGAAGTCGAAGTGGCGGAAAAGGAGGCTCTGTCGCACCTGGGCGGCGCTTTCGATGCGCGCGAGTTTCGCGAATTTTGCCGCAACACCGATCAGTTGGCGCCGCTGCCGAAGATCACCGAATGGTCGACGAAATTCCTGACCCCGCAGGGCTTCGAGATGTTGCTCGACATGCTGCAAAAGATCGCCGCTGCCGACGGCGAACTGCACGAGCGCGAACGCAAGATTCTGGACGAGGTGCGCGCGCTCTACGAAGAGCTGAAAGCCGCCGAAGCCGCTGGCGCGACGATGCCCAAGGCGCCGCCGCCGCGGCGTTAGGCTAGAATCCCAGCAGCCGCGCGTAGCGATCGCGATGGTAGCTGGCGCCGCCATAGAGCGCTTCGAGCACGCGCGCGCGCTTCAGATAAAGCCCGGCGTCGTGCGCGTCGGTCATGCCGATGCCGCCATGCAATTGCACCATCTCGTTCGAGGCGAGATGCAGCGTTTCGCCGGCGTGCGCCTTGGCGAGGCTCGCATACTCGGCGATGGTGTTGGCGTTGCGGTCGAGCGCGTCGAGCGCCGCCAGCACGCACGAGCGCGTCAGTTCGAGATCGGTGAACAGCTTCGCAGCGCGATGCTGCAGCGCCTGGAAGCCGCCGATGACTTGGCCGAACTGGCGGCGAGTCTTGAGATATTCGCCGGTGATCTCGAACGCTTCGCTGGCGGTTCCCAGCATTTCGGCGGCCAGCCCAATGCGAGCGCGGTCGAGAATGGCGTCGACCATCTCGGCCCCGCCATTCATCTTTTCCGCCGGTGTTGCTTCGAACTTCACGTCCGCGGCGCCGCGGCTGTCGGCTGTAATCAGTTCGCGGCGCGTGAGGTCAGGCGCATCGGCCTTCACCAGATAGAGCGCATCGCTGGCCGTCACGACAAAGACATCGGCGATGTGGCCGTCGGCGACGTACTTCTTCTCTCCGGTGAGCTTGCCCGCGGTGAATTTCAGCTTCGATTTCTCCGGCGCATGATGCGCCCCCTCGTCCACCGCCAGCGCGGCAATCGTTTCGCCGGACGCGATCTTCGGCAGCCATTCCCGCTTCTGCGCGTCCGTGCCGGCGAGTATGAGCGCGCTCGCGCCCGCGAGCGCGCTCGAATGCAGGGGTGAAGCGGCCAGCGTGCGTCCGCTTTCCTCCAGCACCGCGCCGAGCGCCACATAGCCTAGGCCCGCGCCGCCATATTCCTCCGGGACGATCACCCCGGCCCACCCCATCGCCGCCATCTCGCGCCAGAGATCGGGATCGCGGCCGTTCCGCTTCTCGTCGCGCTGTTTTCTGAGGCGCGCCACCGGCGCCTGCTCGCGGAAGAAATCGCGCGCCGCGTCCTTCAGCATGCGCTGTTCGTCGTTCAGGGTGAAGGTCATTGCGTGTCTCGCAGGCCAAGCACCCGCTTGGCGACGACATTGAGATTGATTTCGGTGGTGCCGCCTTCGATCGAATTGCCCTTCGATCTGAGCCAGCCGCGCGTCACCGCCAGTTCATCGGCCGCAAAGCCATCGCCCGACCAGCCGAGCGCGCGATTGCCCGCCGCTTCCACCATCAATTCGCAACGCTCCTGGTTCAAGGTCGCGCCTGCGACCTTGAACATCGACGCCATGTGCGAAACGTTGCCGCCGGCCTTCGCCTCCTCCTGCGCGCGCTGGGTCGAGAGCGCGTAGGCGCGCTCCGCCATCTTGTGCGCGGCGATGCGGGCGCGCAAATCGCGATCCGCCAATGCGCCCTCCTCGAGACCCACGTGCTTCTTCGCCAAATCGACCACATCGACGCGCGTGTTCGAGCCGAAGCCCGAGATATTCGTACGCTCGTATTGCAACAGCCGCTTGGCGATCTCCCAGCCGCCGTTCAAGCGACCGACCATGTTGCCCTTGGGTATCTTCACGTCCGTGAAAAAGGTTTCGCAAAACGGCGACGAGCCCGAGATCAGCTTGATCGGCCGGGTTTCGACTCCCTTTGAGGTCATGTCGATCAGCACGAAGGAAATGCCTTCGTGCTTGACGCTCGTATCGGTGCGCACCAGGCAGAAGCACCAGTCGGCGTAGTTGGCGTACGAGGTCCAGACCTTCTGGCCGTTGATCAGCCAATGATCGCCCTTGTCCTCGCACTTGGTCTGCAGGCCGGCGAGGTCGCTGCCGGCGCCTGGTTCGGAATAGCCTTGGCACCAGCGGATTTCGCCGCGCACGATCTTCGGCAGATGCTCCTGCTTCTGTTCTTCGTTGGCGTATTCGAGCAGCACCGGACCCAGCATCCAGACGCCAAAGGAGAACAGCGCCGGCCGCGCGCCGATCTTCTTCAGTTCGCTTTGCAGCACGCGGTTTTCATCCGCGCTCAGGCCGCCGCCGCCATAGGCCTTGGGCCAGGTTGGCGCCGTCCAGCCCTTGGCGCCCATGCGCTCGAGCCAGAGCTTCTGGTCAGGGTGCGCGAACTTGTAATTGCGCCCGCCCCAGACGGCGTCGTCCTCGCCCGCCATCGGCGTCCGCATCGGCGGCGGACAGTTCTCTTCCAGCCAAGCCCGCGTCTCGGCGCGGAAGGTTTCCAGGTCTTGTGTCATGGCGCGTATCCTCGCGCACGAGTTAGCACCAGGAAACGGCGCGCGTCACCTTCACGTTCGGTCAGGCGCGGCGCATGTAGGTTGGAGCGCGCGCCTCCCGGCGCGCATGCGGGCCGGGGAGGCCCGCGCTCCTACTCGGATGCAGCCCGCTCAAGCCCCTCCGGCTGGCCTACGACCACGAACGTGAAGGCGTCCGGATTGAAGAGCCGTCGCGCAACGCGGTTCACGTCAGCCAAAGTGACGGCGCGGATGAGATCGTTACGGCGGTTGATATAGCCGATGTCGCGCCCGGAAGTCTGGACGCCATGAATGACGCTGGCGATCTTGGTGTTGGAATCGAGATCGAGCGCGAACGAGCCGGTGAGATAGGTGATCGCATCGTCGACCTCGGCCTGGGTAGCGCCATCGCGGTAGAACCGCGCCATCTCGGCGCGCGTGACGTCGATGGCTTCGCGCACGTCGGCGTTTTCGGATTGCGCCGAACCGCGGATGACGGCCGCGTGTTCGCGCACCGAGGGACCTGTGCCGATGCCGTAGACCAGCCCGCGCTGCTCGCGCACCTGATCCATCAGGCGCGACGAGAATCCGCCGCCGCCCAGGATGTAGTTCGCCACCGCAAGCGGAATCCAATCCGGATCCTCGTCCTGTATGCCGGGGCCGGCGAACAGCACCAAGCTCTGCGGCTGCGGCAGGGCGCGCACGATCAGCGGCGTCGGCGCGCGCAAGACGGCGTCGGGCGGCTCTGCCGGCGCGGCGCCCTGCGGGAGAGCGCCGAAGATCGCATCGACGGCGCGGCCCGCGTCTTCGGCGCCAATATCGCCCACGATCGTGATCTGCAGCGTCGCGCGATTGAGAAGAGCCGCGCGGCGCTCCTGCAATGCGGCGCGACTGATCGCCTCGACGCTCTCGCGCGACGTACGCCGCGCGTAAGGGTGATCGGGATAAAGCGCCTGATCCAACGCCAGATTGGCGATGAAGCTGGGATTGGTCTCGCGCGTGCGGATGCCGACCAGAAGCTGCCGCTTGATCCGCGCAAGCGGCTCGGCGTCAAAGCGCGGTTCGTGCAGCGCCAGCCGCGCCATTTCCACGGCTGCGTCGCGGTTGGCGCTGAGCGTGGTCAGCGACATGCCGACGCCATCCCAGCTGGCGCCGAAACCCAGCGACATGTTCAAATCTTGCAGCCGCTCCTTGAAGGCGTTGGCGTCAAGCGCGCCCGCGCCTTCAGTCATCATGTCGGCCATCACGCCAGTGACGCCGCTAACCCGCTCAGGCTCGATCGCCGAGCCGCCGCGCCAATAGGCGCGCATGACGATCATCGGCACGGTGGAGTCGGAAACAAGCCAGGCTTCGATGCCACTCGGCGAAACGATGCGTTCGACATCGACGCCATGCTGCGTGGTTGTGCTTTCGATTTGGCGTTGCGCGTGCGCCGGCGTGACCGGAGCGGCCAATGCGAGCGCAAACGCTGCAGCCGCAAGAAAGCACGCTCCCCCTCCCCTCGAGGGGAGGGGGCAGGGGGCGGGGTGAGACTCCAGCGTTGTAGACTTGGAGCGCGCGCCGCCTGGCGCGCAAACATCGATCAATGTTGGCGCGGTGCGGGCCGGGGGCCCGCGCTCCAGCTTGGAGAGGTCGCGCATCTCCCCACCCCCTACCCCCTCCCCTCGCGGGGAGGGGGTGAGAAAGCTAAATGCGAGCCTCACTGCCCTTCCTCCGGCAGCAGCCAGCCGGTGACGGAGGCGTCCAGATCGAGAGTCTGCCGGCTGATCTCGACGACCTCTTCGCGCGTCACCGCCCCGATATCGCGCGGCCAATTGACGACATCGTCGATGCTCTCGCCCTGCGCCAGCGACGCGCCATAGATATTGGCTAGGCTTTCCTGACTGTCGCGCGCGTAGATCGCATTGGCGGCGAGCGAGTTTTTGGCCCGCGTGAGTTCGGCGTCCGTCGGCCCGTCGCGCAGATAGGCGGCGATCACCGCGTCGGCTGCGGCTTCGACGCGCTCGAGGGTCACGCCCTCGGCCGGCGTCGCCCACACCGAGACGCTGCCGCCGCCGAGCCCCGAAGAGCTGGCGCTGGCGCCCGCGCTGATGGCGATGCGCTGCTCCTCAACCAAAGCGCGGTACAAGCGGCTGGTCTCCGAGCCGCCGAGAATTTCCATCGCCACATCGAGCGCATGCGCCTGGCGGCCGGTGTCGGTTCCGTAGCTCAGCGCGCGATAGAGGCGCGTGAACGAGGGCTGGCGCACCTTTTCGTCGCGGTGAGTAACGCGCATTGGCCCGACGTTCGGCGGATCGCGCACCCATATGCGCGCCGGGAGATTTCGCGTCGGCCGCAGACGTCCGTAGTAGCGCTCCGCCAGCGGGCGCAGTTCCGCGGCGTCGATGTCGCCGGCGACGACGAGGATCGCGTTGTTCGGCGCGTACCAGGTTCGGTAGAATTCGAGCGCGCGCTCGCGCGGCAAAGCCTCGATCTCGTGCAACCAGCCGATCACCGGCGTGCCATACGGATGATGCGGCCACAACATCGCCCGCATGCGCTCGCCCAACACCGCGCCTGGATTGTTGTCGACGCGCTGGCGGCGCTCCTCGACGATCACATCGCGCTCCGAGGCGAAGGTCTCGTCCGAGAAGCGCAGATTGCGCATGCGGTCGGCTTCCATGCGCATCACCAGATCGAGCCGGTCGCGGGCGATGCGCTCGTAATAGGCGGTGTAGTCCCAATTGGTGAAGGCGTTGTCCTCACCGCCGTTCCGGGCGATGGTGCGCGAGAATTCGCCGGGCGCGATTTGGCGCGTGCCTTTGAACATCAAATGTTCGAAGAAGTGCGCGATGCCCGAATAGCCGCGCGGTTCGTCGGCGGCGCCGACGCGATACCAGACCATATGCGTGACCACCGGCGCGCGCCGGTCGGTGATCACCACCACTTCGAGGCCGTTGCGAAGCGTGAAGCTCTCGGGGCGCGCAAATTCCTGGGCGCGCACATTGGCGCTCAAGGCAAGCGTCAGCGCAGCTAGCAGGCCGCAGAGAAACTTGGTTGCTATGCTCACCCCAACCCTAACGTACGTTAGGTGCCGGGCAGCCTGAAGCCGCCGCCGCGTTCGCGCCTGATGATTACCTGACCGCCGCCGGTGGCGCGGCGAATGGATTCTTCATCGGCCAAACGGCGCGCTTCCTCTTCGGCATTAAGCGGCGCCGCCGCCGGCGCGCCGGAACCGCCGAACGCGAGCAGCCGATTCACGAAGCCCTCGTTGCGGCGCACGACGCCCTGGCTCTCGAAATCGATGGTTTCACGGATGTTGTCGTCGGCCGTTGACGCGCCCGCCGCGGCGATGAACGAGCGCTCGCCCTGGCTTGCGCCCTGGCCGACATTGTCGCCGAACAGAGCGGTCCGCGCTTCCGTGGACGGATCGTTCTCGCCCGGGCGCGCCTCACCGGGACGCGGCGGACGCAGATTGTAATCAGGCGGCAGCGTCAGCGGCGCATGGGTCATGACCCGAAACTCGTCGGGCGAACTGCGCGACGCGCCGATGGCGCGCGAAAATCCGGCGCAACCGCTCGCCGCCGTCGCCGCCGCCAATACCGCGACCAGTGCGATTGGTCTGGACATCCCGCCTCCTCAAAATCTCTCGGCCCTGCTTCTAGCCGAGCCGCGGCGCTCCCGCCAAGCCGGACAGCAGCAAAGAGGCTCGACCGGCAGTTTGACCGTTATGGGGCGAATCCGCCCCTCAAATCAGGGGCCTGTGCCCCGACCGCGACCGATCCAGGCCTTGAACTGAGCCCAGCCGGTGCCTTTGCCCGGCTCGGACTCGACGAAAAAGATCATGTCGATAGCGAGAAGAATGGCCCCGCAGGTGATGGCGGCGTCGGCCACGTTGAACACCCAGGGAAACCAAAGCCCGTTGAAATCCAGGAAATCCGCCACCGCCCCGAACCGAATGCGGTCGACGACATTGCCGAGCGCCCCCCCGATGACGAGGCCCAGCGCAATCGCGGTGGGTTTGCGGTCGGCGGTGCGCAGCCACCACAGAAACACGCCGGAGATCGCGAACGAGAGCCCCACCAGGGCCCAGCGCGCAAGATCCTGATCGGCGCGGAGCAGGCCAAAGCTCACCCCCCTGTTCCAGACCATTTGCAGATCGAAGAACGGCGTCAGCTCGACGAAGCGGCAGCCATAGCCCGTCTCCAGGCAGCCGGTCGGGCTGAATTGGCCGGGGCCGAGGATCAGCCACTTGGTGATCTGGTCGGCGACGAAAATCACCGCGGCGATGATCAAGCCGAGACGCAACATGGCGCGGCTTATGGCGGGGGACGGGGGCGGCTTCAAGACAAGTCCGCCGCGGCGCTTTGGCGGCCATGCGCGCAAGCGCCGCCCAATGCGTTACGCCCTCGCTGCGTTTTTCTGCCTCGGCGGGTTTAGCGCCCACGCGGGCGACGCGCGTGCGACTAGAATCGCACCGGCAGCGATGTCGGCTTCACGTCGCTCTGCTCGTGGCGAACGAAATCCGGCCAGGCCTTGTCCTTGTCCGACATTTCGCTGACCGGCAGCGGCCATTTCAAACCGAAGGCCGGATCGTCGTGGCGATAGCCGCCGTTCGAGTCCGGCACGTAGAAGGCCGAGCACAGATAGCTCACCTGCGTATCGTCCATCAAAGTCTGATAGCCGTGCGCGAAACCACGCGGCACGTAGAGCTGGCGCCCGTTCTCGAACGAGAGGTCGAAGCCCTCCCATTTGAGATAGGTGCTCGAATGCGGGCGCATGTCGATAATGATGTCATGCACCGCGCCCTGCAGCGCGCGAACGACTTTCACTTCATAGTGCGGGTCGACCTGGAAGTGCATGCCGCGGACGGTGCCCTTCTTCTTCGAATAGCCGGTATTGTGCTGCGGATAGCTCACTTCGAGGCCGTGTTCGGCGAATTCCTTCATGCAGAAGGAACGGCCGAACCAGCCGCGATTGTCGCCAAAGGGCGTCATCTCGATCAAGACGACGTCCTGCAATGTGGTCTTGTGGAATTTCATTCCGCGGCCACCGCTTCGCCGGCCGGGCGCAGTTCGTTGTCGAGCAGGCGATCGGCGAGCAGCTTCTTGATGTGGGCGATGCGGTTGTAGCGCGTGCCCTCGAACTCCTCGACCGTGATGCCCGACTTCTTGTAGGCGGCGTAGAGTTGCTCGGCGCCCTTCACCGCGTCCCATTGCGGCTGGAAGTCCGGCAGCGTGTTCTTGATCTTCTCGAAGCTCACCCGGTACGAGCGCGGATCGGGGCCGGCTTCGCTGGTGAGTTCGATGGTGGTGTTCGGCACGATGTCGCGCACGATCTCGGCGATCTGGCGCACGGTGTAATTGTGCGCGGTCTGGCCGACATTGAACGCCTCGCCGCGGACCAGATCGGCCGGCGCTTCGAGCGCGGCGATGAAGGCGCGGGAGATATCCTCGATGTGGACGATCGGGCGGATCGGAGTGCCGTCGCTCTTCAAGAGGATGACGCCCTTGGTCATGCCCCAGGCCACCAGATTGTTCAGCACGATGTCGAAGCGCTGGCGTGGCGACACGCCATAGGCGGTCGCCGGGCGGATGAAGACCGGGCAGAACTTCTCGTCGGCCATCGGCTTCACATCGCGCTCGACCAGCACTTTCGATTCACCATAGGCGGAGACCGGCGCCAGCTTGCCGGTCTCGTCGATCATCTCGTCGCCTTCGGTCTTGCCGTAGTTCGAGCAAGACGAGGCGAAGATAAATTTCGGCACGCCGGCCTTTTTGGCCAGTTCGGCGATGCGGACGCTGGCCTTGTGGTTCACGTCATAGGTGAGGTTCGGATTGAGGTTCGAGAGCGGATCGTTGGAGAGCGCCGCCAGATGGATGATGGCGTCGAAGCCCTGCACATCCTCCAGGCGCACATCGCGGGTGTCGCGAACGATGGTGGGGATGTCGACGATCTCGCCGCCCTCCGTAAAGGTGCAGCGCGAGTATAGATCGGCGTCGAGACCGACCACGTCATGCCCGGCCTTCTGCAGCATGGGCGTCATCACCGTGCCGATATAGCCGCGGGAACCCGTCAACAGCACCTTCATGGAACCACTCGCCTCTTCAATTCGGCCCGCGTGGGGCGCGCTTCAGTCTACGCCAGAAACACGCCCTGCGCTGTCCTGCAGGTGTGTCTCGGCTTCTGCCTTTGCTATGCAAGAAGCGCCGCTCGCGCGCTCCGCTAATTCCGGCTCAAAGTGCGCCGGGATCCTTCTTCCAAAACAGCAGCGCAACCGTCGCGAAGACGATCTCGATCTCGCGCCACCAGCTCCAGTTGCGGACGTATTCGACATCGTAGGCGGTGCGCGCCTTGATCTTCTCTTCGGTCTCGGTCGGGCCGCGGCAGCCATTGACCTGCGCCAGGCCGGTGACGCCAGGGCGCGCCGCGAAGCGCTCGGAGTAAGTCGCGTCGACCTTGTTGAAATAGATGTCGTGTTCGAGCGCGTGCGGGCGCGGGCCGATGATCGACATGTCGCCCTTGAGCACGTTGATCAGCTGCGGCAGCTCATCCCAGCTTGACCGGCGCAAGAACGAGCCGATGCGGGTGATGCGCGCATCGTGGTGACGGGCCTGGACGACGCCGCGGTTCTCGGTGACCGACATGGTCCGGAACTTCCAGATGCGGAAAGTCTTGCCGCCGAAGCCGCCGCGCTCCTGGCGGAAGATCGCTTGCCCAGGGCTGTCGATGCGCACCGCCACGGCGATGCAGACCATCAGCGGCGCCAGCACCACCAGCGCCGTGCCCGACGCACAAATGTCAAACGCGCGCTTGCTCCAGCCGCCGATCGGCGCGGCGCCGTCGCTCAGGCCGCGACCGGCAAGCGTTTGCCGCACGACTTCCACAGGCTGTGCGGCGTCCGCCGGCGCTTGTCCCACGCCGACGCGACGCAGCCGCGCGGCGCGGGCGAACGGCGTCCTGGCCTGCGCCGGAGCGCTAGCGCTCTCTCCGCCAGCTTTGAAACTCTCTTGCATCGCGACCCCGCCTGCCCCGCCAGTTCTCTGGCGAGCGTCTCAGCCCTTGCATTAAGCGCACCACGCGCGCGCAATGCAAGCGCTCACCAACACATCGGTTTCGCACGCCTGAAACGCTCGCGCCTGAAGCGAAGCTCGCCTCATTGCAGCACAGAGCCTCTGTGGAAACCTCACCTACTTACGCATCGCTAGGTCGAGCTGAAATCGTACGATGGATACGAATAATAGCCCGGCGCAGTGCGCTCGACTCCGTTCAACGCGACGCCCCGAATGTTGGCGCCGGCATCGCTAAGCTGGCGCAGCGCCGCGCGCACCGCACGCATCGGCGTCTTCTGCCAGCGCGACACCAGCACCACGCAATCGGCCTTGGCTGCGGCGACACGCGTCTCCGCGACGGCCAACACCGGCGCGCAATCCAGAATGATCAGATCGAACGAGCCGCGCAGCTCCGCCAACAGCCGGCTCATATCCTCGGCGCCGAAGATTTCCTTCGGCGTGAAACCCGAGCCGCTCACCGGCAGCACGCACATGCCGCTGGCGTCGTCGGAATAAATGGCTTGGCGCCAATGCGTTTCGCCCGACAGCACTTGCAGTAAGCCCACTTGCGGCTCGATATCGAGCACTTCCTTCAAGCTGCGGCGGCGCAAGTCGCAATCGATCAGCAGCACGCGTTGCCCCGACAGCGCCGAAACCCGCGCCAAACACAGCGAAACCGTGGTCTTGCCTTCCGACGGCAAGGCCGAAGTGATGGCCACCACTTGTGTCTTCGGCTGCCCGGCGGCGAAGAGAATGGTCGTACGCAACACCCGGAATGCTTCCGTGAAGGCCGACATTTGCCGCTCAAGCAGATAGGCGGCCGGATGCTGGGTGCGGGACGCCGACTGTCGAAGCTCGCGGCGGCGCAGACGCGGAATGCTGGAGAGTGCGGGCGAACCGGTTCGGCGCTCCACGTCCTCGGAGCTGGCGAAGCCTTCGTCGAGCGCCTCCGCGAGGAACGCTGCGGCCAAGCCGAGCCCGAACGCCAGGGCGAGCGACATGACCAAAGAAATCGACAAGCGCGGCGACGTCGGCTTCAGCGGCGGCACGGCGGCCGAAATCAGTTGCGCCGGCGCGGTCGTGACCGCGCCCTGATCGTCGATCTCGTGCGCGCGTTGGAGGAAAGACTCGTACACCGTCCGCGCGGCCGCCGCTTCGCGTTCCAGTTCACGCAAGCGCACGACCTGCTCGCCGCCGCCGGTCAACTGGCCACGGAGCGCATCGAGATTGCTCTGAAGCGCCGCCACCCGTCCCGCGGCGATATCCACATCATTGCGCAGGCCGGTCTGGATACGGCGGATCTCGGCATTGATCTGGTTGCGGATGTCCTCGCGTTCGGCGCGCACGTTCGCGAGCGCCGGGTGGGCCTCGCCGTAACGGTTTTCGAAATCGGCTTGGCGGCGCGCGACCGTGGCTTCCTGAGCGCGCAATTGTGTGATCACAACCGAGTTTAGCACGGCGGCGATGGTGTCCGCTGAGCCGCCCTGGTTGATGAGATCTTGGAGTTGCGCATAGCGCGACTGGCGCTCGGCCAGGTCGGCGCGCACTTGGTTCAACTGGGTTTGAAGATCCGTGAGCTGCTGTTCAATCAGAAGCGTGCCCTGGCTACTGATCAACCCAGACTCGGCGCGATAGCGCTCAACTTCCGCTTCCCTGGCCTGCACGTCGGCGCGCAGCACTTCCAGGCGTTGCGCCAGCCATGAATTGGCGCGCGCCGCCGACTGGATGCGCGTTTCAGTCTGATATTGCTGAAAAAGTTCAACCAGGCGGTTGGCCATCTCAGCGGAGTGCGCCGCGCTCTGGGAGGTCACCGAGACCTCCACGGCATAGGTCAGGCCACGACGGCGCACCGTGATGGCGTCGCTGACGGCGTCGATCACTTCCTGGCGGGCGGCGGCCGTCTGCGCGGCGTCGAGCTGCGGCGCCGGCTGACCTTCTTCGAGGAGCGCGTTCCATTCGGGATCGTTCATCAGGCCAAGTGAATCAACCAATCGCTCCGCCAGCAGCGAGGAGCGCAGCACCTCAAGCTGTGAATCCACCACCTGCGTCGGTACGATCTGGTTGTTGTTGGTGATCATCTGGTTCTGGGAGAGGACGTTCTCCTGACCGGCGTTGATCATCAGCAGCGCCGTCGCCGAGTATTGCGGCCGCTGCATCATGAACGCGGTGAGCGCCAGTACGAACACGACGGCCGAGGTCGCCGCGATCAAAACGCGGCGGCGGACCAGGAAGGCGAGAATCCACTTCAGGCTGAACGTGCCGAGCTCGCCGCCCTCCTCGGGCGGGAGATTCATCTCGCCCGTGGGCTGACGAATGGCGATGACGTTCATCTCTGAATTCCTTGCCCACGCTGGCCGACGAGCCGGTCCCCTACGCGTAAGCAATTCCGCAGCCAGCACACAAAAGCTAGCACGTCCCACACTGGCACACACGTCTCAGGTGAGAACTGCGCCAGATCAAACGCGATTATTCCAGCAGGCGTGGCAGAAAGTGCGTGATCTCGCCGAGCGGAAGAATTTCGCCCGCGCGGTTTCGCGCGTGGCGGGAGTAGCGAACCGTCGGCGCGTTCGGCGCGCCGCAAGCAAAGCCCGCACGCCCCCCATGGGACCGGGCTGCATGCCGCAGCCCGAAACAGGCAGAACCGGTTACGCCAACTGCTGAAGCCAGAGTGTTTGCTGACAATTGTCCAAAAATTAACTCAGTGAATCGGACAAATCAGGGTCATCAACCTTGGTATTGACCCGGCTGCCGCCAGCGTATTCGACGGACTACTTCGGCGCCAGCGGCGTGAACTAGGCGGCGATTGACGTGACTTACATGGTCCCCCCCGCTCCTGACGCCACGGCTGGCGCTCTGCCGGACCAACCCCGCCCGCGCAGCTACACCCATGTCCAGCCGCGCTGGCCGATGTTCCTGTCGGTTTTCGGGGCGCTCGCCGTGAGCCTGCTGCTCTGGGCGGGCATCGCTTGGGGTATCGGCCTCGTCATCGATTGGGTCGCCGGCCCGGGCTAGGCCGGTCGGCAGGGCTGTGCCCGGTTGTGGATACTCGGCCTCAATGTTGCTTTAGCACCCGCCGGCGATGCTCGCCGTCATCTGCCGCGCCGAGGCTGCTGAATGTCTGAAGCGATCAAGCAAGGGAAAGGCCCGCTGGTGGCGGTCGTCACCCCTGTTTACAATGGCGCCAAGCACGTCGAGGCGGCGATCCGCGCCGTGCAGGCCCAGACCTACCGGCCGCTGGTGCATTGCATCGTCGACAACGCCAGCACCGACGCCACCCCCGACATCATCGCCCGCTACGCCAATGGCGCGGTTCCAATCGTCACCATACGCAATCCGGAAACCATAACCTTCCAGCAGAACTCGAATGCGGCCGTCGGCCTGATCCCGCCCGAGGCCACGCACTTTCGCATTCTCCACGCCGACGACGAAATGCCGCCGACGGCGATCGCCGACATGATGGACCTCGCCGCGACTAGCGACGATGTTGTGCTGGTCGCCGGCGCCGAGCGCATGAACGGCGTCGATCGCCCGCATCACTTCCCGCCGGAATGTTCGATCTACGAGGCCAGCAACATGCTGGCGCGCATTCTTTCGGACGAAGCCCACATCCCAACCGCGCACGTGCTGGTGCGCTGCGACGCGATCCGCAGAGATGAGGAATTCTATCCAAACGATATCGTCGAGTGCTACATCGCCGCCGCCTGGCGGACGCTCTCGCGCGGCGGCCGCGCCGGCTTCGTGCATCGCTACAACGCCGAGACCCGCCGCTATGCCGGCTCCGGCTCGCTGATCGACACCTTCGCTCACACCGTGAAAGCGGTGCTGTGGGAGAAGTTGCTGTTCATCGAATGGTGGGGCCCGGCGTGCCTTTCCAACACCGAATACAAGCGCGTGCTGCGGCGCTTCCTGCGCGTTTATTATCGGCGCTTGCTCTGGTGGGCGGTCACCGGATCGATGGATATGGCCAAGCGCGACTACCAACGCTTGAGCGAACGCGGCCATCGCGCCGGCATCTGGGATTTCATCGAGTCGGTTGCGGTGTGGCCGTACTATCTGTTCTTGAAACGCATCGCCAAGCCGTTTGCGCCGCCGCGTTGGCCGGCGGACGCCAAGCCCTCAACGTGGTGACTTTCAGCTGACGTCCAGCTTCAGCAGCGCCGCGCGCAGGTTCGATTCCATCTCCGTCACCCGCCGGTCGACGATCTCCGCGTAATGCGCGCGCTCGTTCACCATCGCCCCGATTTGCTGCGTGAGCTTGTCGAAATCGACCGCCTCGACATTGTGCGTGAACTCCGTCAGCCCCGCCTGCTCCAGCAGCGCATCGTTCTTCGGCGCGTAGCCCAGCGAAATCAGCGGCCGGCGCATCTTCAACGCCGCGATCTGCACATGATAGCGCGACGCGACGACCAGATCGGTCCCGGCTATCGCGCGCATGGCGTCGTGGAAAGATTCCATCTTCGCGTCTTCGCCGGCGAGCAGCGTCCGGCCGAGCCTTTGCTCCAGATCGCGAACGGCGACAAGATCGGCGGGCGTCTGGCCGATGACCGCGCGCACTTTCCAACCGCGCGCTTCGATCCATCGGATCAGGCGTTCGTGCAGATCGATGTAGGCTTTGTAGGCGTCCTCGCTCGGCTGCCAGCCACCATAATTCATGACGCCGACACCGATTGTGAGCGGCGCCTCGGCGCGCGGCGCTTCGACGAAGCGCGGAAGCAGAAAAGCCAAATCAGGCAGCACGTCGCTGGCTTCGTCGGCGAGGCCGAGGCGAACCATGAAGTCGCGCGAGTCCGCGTCCCGATACGACCGACTGTGCGCCAATTGCGCCGCCCATTTCATCAATTGGCGGCTCAGGGGATTGACGATCGGCCCCGCGCCCACGCTCAGAAACGAAATCTTCACGCCGCGCGCGCGCGCGGCGAGGCACCAGCGCAGCAGGCGGCTTGGCCAACCGAAAGGCGTGTCGCGGAAATCGTCGAACACGCCGGTGCCGGCGACAATCACTGCGTCGTAGCGCCCCAACACGCGCAGACAGTGAACCCAACTCGCCCAGAGGCTCGGCTGGCGCAACAACACTTTGTCCGCGAGGCTCGCCCATTTCGCCTTTGGGCGTACGGCGTTGGGGATCGCCGGCAGATCGTAACGTTCCTCAACGAAGGCCGGGCCGCTGCAAATGCTGGAGAGTTCGAGGTCCGGCCGCTCAGCGCGCAGGAATGACAAGATCGCTTCCAGCGATGCGTCGTTGCCGAAATTGCCGATCCCGTAGCCGCCAAACAGCGCCACCCGCGGGCGGCCCGTGGCGGTTTGCGTTTCAACGGCGCGCGAGGAACCGTCAGGCATGCGGGCCTCTGTCGCTCGCCCTGCCTCGTTCACGCAACACGTCGCGGATCACTGCCCAATAGCGGTCCTTCGAGGCGACCGCGCCGAAATGCTTGGCGCGCTCGGCGCCCGCCGCGGCATAGGCGGCGCTCCGCGCCGGATCCTGCAGCGCTTTGATCGCTTCGGCCATCGGCGCAACTTCGTTTGGCGGCGTGAGCACGCCGTGCGGCGCGAAGGTCAGCGACGTGACGGTTTCGCGCGGCGCATCGGCGAGAATCTCCGACGGACCCGAATTACAATTGGTGGCGATCACCGGCACGCCCATCGCCATCGACTCGACCATCGCGTTTGGAAAACCCTCCGAGTTCGACGGCAGCACAAACAGACTCGCGCCGCGCATCAGCGGATAAGGATTGACGACGAACCCCGGGAACAGAACCTTGTCGCCGACGCCGCATTCAGCCGCTAAGGCGCGCAGCGCATCGCGTTCGGCGCCATCGCCGGCGATGACTAGTTTCCGCGCATCGCCGGAAGCTGCGTAGGCACGAATGAGCAGCTCAAAGTTCTTCTGCCCAACGAACCGGCCGACGCCCAAAATGTAAGGGCCCTCGACGCTTACCGGGCTGGGTTCGGCGGATTTCGCCGCCAGGGCTTCGATGTCGACCGGGTTGGCGATCGAGACCAGCCGCTCTGGGCGAACGCCGAAACTATCGCGAAGATCCTGCGCAACGCCTTCGGAGACGGCGATGACGCGGCTTGCGCGGGGGTAGAGCAGGCGCACGGTCGCGCGCGAGACCAGATCGCGCGCACCCCGACTCAGATGCGCGCTGGTGTGGGCGCGTTCGCTGATGATGCTGGGGCAATTGGCGTTCACCACATTGGCGAAGTTCGAGCGCGTTAGAAAACTGACCGCAACGTCGGGCTTCAGTTCGGCAAACAGCTTGCGGGCCTCGCGCATGCTGCGCAGCAGCGACTGCCCGCAATCGAGTTGGCGTGTTTCCAGCCAAGCCGGCGGCTCGTTGGCGCGCGGTTCGTCGTCCAGAAGCGCCAGAATCATGTCGAACTCTTGCCGCTCCGCCTCGGAATGACGCAGCAACGTGCACATGACCCGCTCGGCGCCGCCGCCGGTCAGCGAATTAATCAAGAAGAGGACGCGTTTGCGGGCGGTCACGGCGACAATTCCCTGCATACGCCAGGCCACAGCCGGATCGGCGCGCGGACATGTGTAGATCCGGCTGCATAACACTTGCTTGCAGGCTTACAAGCGGCGACATCCGAGTGCTTTTGGCGCAGCGCAGCGCCAGGGATCCAATTCGTTAAACCAACATGATTTCCAACGAACTTGGCCTCCAGGCGCCGTCGCTGCCGGCGTATCTGCTCTATCCGATCGCGCTGCTCAGCGCGTTAATCATGCTCTACGTCATGGGGCGTTCGCGCGACCGCGCCGCCGCGTTCGTCATGGGCGCCGCTTGGTTGCGCTACGTCATGTCGGCGTTCCACACCATCACCTACCGGCCGCTGGTGGCCGGCATGTCGGCCAATGCGCTGGCCTCGATGGGCATGTTCCTGGTTGGCCTGCTGACGATTGACTGGCGTCATCTGGCGCTGAGGTTTCTGCTGCCCTTTTACGTCTTGATCGTGCTGGCGATTGTCAGCGCCTTTGCCAATGGCGGCGTCACGCCCGGCTTGATCACGGTTATCTCCAAGCACGGCTACCTCATCGTCATTCTGCTCAGCGTTTTCGGCGCCATGCGCCGCGCCCGCGCCGGCGATTTCATGACCTCGATGCTGTGGGCGTTCCTTCCCACGCTCATCTGGCAGGCGCTCTCGGTGGCGATGGGCATCGGCAAGGCGACCGAGACCGACGCCACGGCGGTAAGCTACATCGGCGGCTACAATCACGAGGCTGCGTTCTCGGTGATCCTGGCGACATGCTTAACCGTCGCCTGCTTCACCACCCAGCTCAACAAGACCGTGCGCTTGGCCATCGTGCTCGCCTGCATCGCCGGCATCGTGCTCGCCAATTATCGCACGACCTTGGTCGCGGTCGCGCCGCTCTTGTTGATGTTCTTCGCCTTCTCCTCGCTGCGGCGGTTCCCGCTGCGCGACCGGCCGTTCGTGGTGAGCGCGCTCATCGTTCTGCTCGCCATTGGCCTTGGGTTCGCCAGTCTCCTGTTCGCCGAGCGCTTCCAGGATCTGACGGTGGCCACGTCCGGGGACGTCAACTTCTTCAAACCGGCCCAATATTACACAGTCGAGGAGAGCCGCCTGCTCTCCGGGCGGCCACGAATCTGGAGCGCCTACATCTATGCCTGGCTCGAGGGCGATCTCACCGAACACGTCATCGGCTTCGGCCCGGAATCCTGGAACGATGTGTTCCCGCTTTACGCCCACAACACCTTGGTCAACTACCTTTACGAATACGGCATCATTGGTGTCGTTGTCATCCTCTGGGTTTGGTTCTCAATGCTGGCCGCGGCCATTCGCGTACGCCATCCGCACGCCGGCGTCTTGATCGGCGCGCATCTGAGCTTCCTGGTGCTCAACATGTCGACGATGCCGATGTGGATGATCGAGGGCAACATCCTCTACGGGATTATCTGTGGCTACACGCTCTATCTGCTATCATTGCAGAAGCGCGCGCCGGCACGCGCGTAGCCAATCAGGCTCGCGCCGCGAGCCAGCTCTGCAGCTGCAACACGGCCCAGATGCGCGCATCCTCGCCGGTGCCGCCGCTTTTGTAGCGTTCCCAGAATGCGCGGACGCGGCCCGCCTCTAGCAAGCCGTGCCGTGCAAGTGCTGCCGGTGACAGCAAATCCTCCGCCCATGTGCGCAGCGGCCCCAACAGCCAGGCTTCGAGCGGCGGTGTGAAGCCCGCCTTCGGCCGCGAGAACAATTCCTCCGGCACGTAGCGCTTCAGCGTCTCGCGCAGAACGCGTTTGCCGGTAGCGCCTTGGATACGCAGCTCGACCGGCAGGCTAAGCCCGAACGCCACCACGTCCGGATCGAGCAAGGGAATGCGAGTTTCGAGACTGACTGCCATCGAGGCGCGATCGACTTTGGTCAGAATGTCGCCCGGCAGATAATTGCGCATGTCGTGCAGGCAGAGCTGATCGAAGCCGCATTCCGGCATGTAGGCGCCGGCGTCCATGAACGCCGCGCGCGCGCCACGCACGATGGCTTCATCGCCCGGCCACTTCTCCAAGCTCAATTCATGCAGATGCACCAGCGACGTGGCGCTGAGCCATGGCGACACGCGCTTCATGGCCGCGCTCACCGAGCCGCCGGGGCCATAGCGATCGGCGAAGCCGCGCAAGAAACCCAACCCGAGATCGAGCGCCGGCGCCGGCGCCGCATCGATCGCGGCGCGAATAGCGCCGCGCGCCGGCAACTTGCGCATGCGCTCCCACAAAGCCGGCGTCGCGAAGTGGCGGCGATAACCGGCGAAACCTTCGTCGCCACCGTCGCCCGACAGCGCCACGGTGACATGCCGGCGCGCCATTTCCGACAACAGATAGGTCGGGACTTGCGAGGAATCGGCCAGCGGCTCGTCGTACATGCGCCCGAGCTTCGCCACCACCGCGAGCGCCTGCTCGGCCGTCACCGTCTCTTCGATGTGATGCGTACCGAGATGCGCGGCGACCGCACGCGCATGCTCGGCTTCATTGAAGCGCGGATCCTCGAAGCCAAGTGTCAGGCTCGTCACCGGCCGCGATGCGCAGCGCTGCATCACCGCCGTGATCAGGGATGAATCGATGCCTCCCGACAGAAACACGCCGACCGGCACGTCGGCGACCATGCGCTCGGCGACGGCCGCTTGAATAAGGCGATCGAGCTCATCGACCGCCGACGCCATGTCGATGGGCCGCCGGGACGCAATGGCTTCGCGCGCCATCGTGTCGAGCGACCAGTACGGCGCGACTTTCGGCTCTTCGCCCGCACGCCATGACATCAGGCAACCCGGCGGCAATTTCTGGACGCCCACATAGATGCTGTGCGGCGCCGGGATGTAGCCGCAGGTGAAGTAACGCGCCACGCTTTCGGCGCTCACGCGCAGCGCCAGCGCCTTCATCGGCTCCAGCGCCGAAAGTTCCGAGGCAAACGCCAGCCCTTCGCCGCGCATTGCGTAGTAAAGCGGTTTTTCGCCGAAGCGGTCGCGCGCCAAGAACAAGCGCCGCTCGCGCCGGTCCCAGAGGGCGAACGCGAACATGCCATCGACACGCTGCAACGCCGCCTCGACGCCATGGCGCACGATCAGTTCGAGCAGCACCTCGGTGTCGGACTCGCCGCGCCAAGCATGGACCCCCGCTGCATCGAGTTCGGCGCGCAGTGCGCGGTGATTGTAGATTTCGCCGTTGTAGCTGATGACATAGCGATCGCAGGCCGAGACCATCGGCTGATGCCCGGCCGGCGAGAGATCGACGATTGCCAAGCGCCTGTGACCGAGGGTGACGCCGTCTTCGCTCCAGACGCCCTCGTCATCGGGGCCGCGATAGCGAATGGCGGCGAGCCCCGCCATGAATTCGGTGCGCGGGACGGCGAAGCCCTTGCCTTCGACAATCCCGACAACGCCGCACATCTTGGCCCACTACCCCGCAAGCTTTGTTTCAGTAGGCCGGCGCAAGCGTTGCCGAACGCTCAGCCCGTTGCGCGCCAAGCGGCGCGATCTGGCGATAGATGTCTAACGTGCGCTCCGCCACGCCTTCCCAGGTCAGATAGCGGGCCGGATCGACGACGAACGCTTGCGGATCGGTCAGCGCGCGCTTCAACGCCTCGGCGATGGCGTCCGGCGAATGCGGGTCGAAATAGCAGCGGTCCGGAAATCCGAAATCGCGGTTTTCCGGAATGTCGCTCAAGAGGATCGAGCAGCCGGCGCCGATCGCCTCCAGCACGGCGTTGGAGCTGCCCTCGTGCATCGAGGCGTTGATGTAGATTTTGGCGTCGCGATAGAGCGGCGCCATGGCGCTGCGGGCGAACTTGCCGGCCAACACCGTGCGTTCGGTCAAGAGCGGCTGCAGCTCCTGCACATAGTCGGTTTCATCCAGACCGCCGGCGACCACGAGTTTCGGCGGATTGGGCTCGCCCTTTGCGAACAGCTCGTAGCCGCGGATGAGGTTGGCGACGTTCTTCTGCGCCGTGACCCGGCCGACTGTCAGCACGTAATCGCCGTCGACGACGGCCGCCGCGTCCGAGGCGGGCAGCGGATCGGCGGCATTGGCGATGACGAGGACGTTGCCCTTGATCCCGCGGCGCGCGAGCCGCTCCGCTAGCGCGGGCGTGACCGAAATGACGGCGTCGGCGAAGCGCAATTGAAACTCGCTCGCGAGGAAGCCCAATTTGCCGAGCAAGCCCCACTTGCCGACGAGATAATCGGCCGAGCCGTAGCGAACCACGGTCTTGGCGCCCATCAGCTTGTAGGCCCACAGAAACAGCGCCGATCCCAACCCCTGGAAGTGCACAACGCGCGGCCGCAGCCGCAGCGCCATGAACACGGCGGTCACGTAATAGAGCAGCTTATCGGTCTTGAGAAAGCGCGAGCGCGGCGCCTTCATCAGCCGCACGCCCTTGAAGGTCTCGGCTTTGATATTGTCGGCGAGGCCCACCAGCGTGACCCGGTAGCCGGCCGCTGCCACCAACGGAAACAGCATTTCCGCGTTCTTCTCGGCGCCGCCTTCGACATCGGGCACGCCCCGCGCGCCGACCACGAACACAAGCGGGGCATCCTCGCTCGATGGAACACCAGCAGATGACATGATTAACGCGCCAACCGATCCAATCGAGACAGTGAGAGCCGCGCCCCGATCCAGCGCAAGTGTTATGCCTGAGGAGACGGCCTCCGACTACTCGCCGATCAGCATGCCGGCGCGGATGCGGTCTTCGCTCTCGCCCCAATTCACCCGCGGGCTGTTTATGGTTATGCCGCGGACCTCGATACGGGCTTCGTCATTGTCGAATTCAATGATCGGCGTCGCGTCGGCGTCCTCGACCGTGAAGTTCGACACCTCAACCACGGCCCCCTCCTCGCCGCCGATCCAGAGATGGCAGGGGCTCGCGTTCTCGACGGCGCGGCCGCGGAAATTCGGGTTGCGGCTGATACAGCCAGACAGCGACCCGCGCTGGCTCCAGATGCGGAAATTGCGCTTGTTGTCCTCGGCCACGCAGTTCTGCAGCACCACATCGCGGCTCTTGCAGTCGAACCCGCCATCGGTGCAGCCGCGCGCCTCGCAGGCCTCGTAGCGGATGTTGCGGTTGCCGGGCTCGTCGGAGAAGCCGTCGCCGTTCCAGTAATCGCCGGCGTCGAGCTGGTCGAAGCCTTCCATCACGCAGCGCCGGTAAACGATATCGCTGGCGCGGTCGTCGAGCGCGCAGCCCACCGGAATGAAGCCGCCGCGATTGGGCAGCCCACGCGCCCGGCAATCCTCGATCACCCCGTCGCGCGCATTGTAGCGGATGCGCAGAAACCCGCGCTCGGCGCGTTCGCCGCGGCAGCGGCGGATGGCGAAGCCGCGCATGCTGGCATGCCCTTCACCGTCGTCGGCGGTGTTCTCGATGAAGCGATAAACGTTTTCGAAGGTGCAATCTTCGATCGAGACATTCGAGACTGGCGCGGTGATGGCGAAGGCGCCGTTGCCGACATCGCGGAAAGCAAAATGCGAGAACCGCAGGTTGCCCGCGCCCCGCGTCAGGCGAAAGCCGCTGGGGCCGATTTCCTCGCCGCCGCGATTGCCTTGCACAATGGCTAACATCGGCGCGCCGCTTTCGGCGCTCACACCGCGTATGGTTACTTCGAGCGATTTCTGGCCGCCGCCGCTGACATCGATCGGCTCGGCGATCTGGTAAACGCCGCGATCCGCCGCGATCAGAATTTCGCCGCCTGGTTCAATATTGGCCAAGAGCTCAGAAAGCGAAGCGAGCGGCGCCGCATGCGACCACGAAGATCCGTCGCCAACGCCATCGGGCGCGATATGCAGCGTGTTGGCGCGCGCATCCGCCTCGCCCGCGCAGCCAAGGAGCGGCAGAGCGGCAATAACGGAGCGGCGGGTGATGCGCATGCTGCATTCTCTGCCGAATGGACGCCCTCGTCCACCATCCGCACTTTACGCGGTCGCGCGGAACGCCTTTTCGCCCGGTCGCGGTTCGCGCTGCTTGATCGGCTTGAACACGCCCGTGCCCGTGATCAGCGTGCGCTCGCCGCTCCAGATGCGCCCACGCACAACGTAAAGCTCGTCGGCGGTGGAGAGCACTTCGCTCGCCCCTTCCACCCAATCGCCCAAATGCGCGCTCGACAGGAAGTCGAGCGTTAACCGCACCGTCACCCAGTAAGACGAGGTCTCCACCGAGACGACGTGGCCCCAGGCCATGTCGGCAAAGCTCATCAGCATGCCGCCATGGGCGTTGCTCATGCCGTTGGTGTGATGATCCTCGACGCGAAACGCCATGGTGTAGCCGCCGTTGCGCGCGCGCCGGTAGAGCGGCCCGATCTGCCGCACGAAACCGCGCCGCCAGTCGAGCGGCGCATAGCCTTCAGGGACTTCGAATTCGGCGGGCGCGGCGACATCGTCGGACATGGCTGCTTACTCCCGCGCGCCGTGCGCTAGTGCAAGCACAATCACGCTATGGCGCGCCGGCGCCGCGTGTGTTGATCGGCTGCACCACTGCTTCCTGTGACGGGTTTTCGCGCGCCCTCACCTGCCGCAGCGTGTCGATGCGCTCGCGCTCGATCATGAACAATTCCAGCGCCCGCCCCGTCAGGTTGCGCCCGTTGGCGACGCGCAGGCTCATCGGGTTCACCTGGCGTCCGCGCAGGCTCACTTCATAATGGAGGTGCGGTCCTGTCGAGCGGCCGGTGGTGCCGACATAGCCGATCACCTGGCCTTGGCGGACGCGGACGCCGGCGCGCATGCCGCGCGCGAAGCGGGACATATGCGCGTACGCCGTCTCGTAACCGTTGGCGTGGCGGATGCGCACATAATTGCCGTAGGAGCTGAACGGTCCGGCGCGCACGACCGTGCCGTCGCCCGCCGCCAGGATCGGTGTACCCGTGGGCGCGGCGAAGTCGGTGCCGCGGTGCATGCGCGAATAACCCAGGATCGGATGCCGGCGCATGCCAAAGCCGGAAGAGAGACGCGCGCCGTTGATCGGCGTTTTCATCAAGAAGCGCCGAGCGCTCTTGCCATCGGAATCGTACCAATCCGGCCGCGCATCGCCCGGCGCCATGAACTGATAAAACGCGCGCGCGCCGCGCCGCGATTCCAGCGACACGAACAAAAGATCGCCGGTGCGGACGGTGTTGCCTTCGTCGTCGTAGAAGCGTTCGAACACCAGTTCGAACTCGTCGCCCGGGCGCACGTCGCGCTGGAAGTCGACATCGTAGGCGAACGCATCCGCCAACGCCGCGACTTCGCGATCAGTGGCGCCGAGATTGAGCGCGCTTGAGTAGAGGCTGGTCTCGACCGGCGCGGCGATGCGCGCGATCTCAAACGTCAGCGGCATCAGCACTTCGCGCGCCTCGAAGCCGCCATTGGTGGTTCGGTTGGCGGTCACCGAAGCGCCCGGTTCCGAGCGGAACGCCAATCCCGCCAGCTCCGCGGTGGCGCCCTCGCGCTGGAAGTAAAGACTGATCGGCTGCCCCGGCCGCAGACGGCGCGGGTTGTACACGTCCGCGATCGACGCCAGCGCCGCGCTTGCGTCCGCCGACGAAGCGCCGGCGCGCGTCAACAAGCCGGCAAGGGTTTCGCCGCTGCCGACCCGGACCTCGCGCGCTTCGTGCTGAAGGTAAACTTCCGTAAACGCCAATTGCTCGGCGCGCCGGGCCGCAGCCTCGCGCACAGCCGCGGTTTCCGCAGCCTGCGCATCCGCTGTGCCGCCGAACAAGCCTGCGTTCCAGGCTAGGCCCAAACCCACGAGCGAAGCCGCCGCCATGACGCCGGCGGCCGCCCATTCTTTACGGGCCTTCATGAGCCGGTGAGCGAATTCTGCCCTCAATCTCGTGCTCCATTGGCCGCCATCGGCAAAAAACGCACCGTCGACAAGCGTTTTCAGCCGTGTGGTTATCCAGCCAGAAACCGTAATGGCGTCATCCATTTAGCCTGAAAGACGCCAAACAAGACGGCTTTAACCAGCAAGGACCACGCCAAGCGCAGGAGTATGACACATAGGTCTAACCAGGCCGTTGCGAGTCAAGATCGACCGCTGCCGCAGGTGCAGCCGCCGCCTGACCCGCCGCTGAGCCGCCGGCTACTTGCCGGCTGGGTCACCGCGCTCGCCGCGCTGGCTATCAGCTTGATTTTGCTAGGCGCCGGGCTCTGGTTTGTTCGCTTTTCCATCGCCTCGCTCATGCTGCACGCGGCCTTGGCCGAGCGCGGGGCGGAGGCGAATTTCCAGGTCATTAACCTCGATTTGAACGGCGCGGCGCTGGCCAACGTCCGCTTTGGCTCGGAGACCGCGCCTGACGCCTCTATTCCCCTGGTCGAGGCCCGCTGGCGCTGGGAAGGTCTTACGCCGCGTTTACATTTCCTCCGGTTGGTCCGCCCGCGCCTTCACGCGCGCCTTGACGAAACCGGCCAGGTGTCGGCCGGCGCGCTCGACCGCATCGGCGGCGCCCCCGGTCGCCGGCGGCCAAGCCTGCCGGAGATCGAACTCGAAATCCTCCAAGGCGCGGCGTCGATCGAGGCGCCGTTCGGTCCGATCGAAGCAAGCCTGGAGGGATCGGGCACGCTGGGGCGCGACTTCTCGGCAATAGGCCGCGTCGAGCCGGTTTCGCATCCCGGCGGCGCCTTCGCGCTCAATCGCGGCGAGGCTGAGCTGATCGTCGTTTCGCGCGAAGACAACATCGCGTTTCAGCTGACCGCGAGCGCGACCGCGCTGACCTGGGCGAATGCGCGCACCACCGCGCCGACGCTGCGCATCCTCGGCCGCGCGCCGCTCGACCTCGCGCGCTATGACGTCGAAGCGACCGCCGGCGCCGCGGGGTTTGCCTTGGGCAACCTGCGCGCAGAGGCGGCGACCGCCGCCGCCGGCGTCGAGGTGATCGCGCAGGATAATACACTCGCACCGCAAACCTGGGCGGGCCAGATGCGCGCCAGCGCCGGGATGTTTCGTTTTGGCGCAAGCCGCGCCGCGCATGCGCGCTTCGAGGCGCGCTTCGACGGCGACAGCGCGCGCGGTGAAGGCGCCTGGACGCTATCGGCGTCTGACTTCGCCGGCGCCGCGCTGATCGCGGCGAACCCGAGCGCTGATGGCACGCTCCGCTTCGGCCTTGAACGAAACGCGCCGGTCAATGGCGAAGCGCGGGTTGTGTTGGCGCAATCGCGCCTCGATGCGGAGGCGCAAGCCGCTCTGCGCTCCGCACTGCCCGAACTCAATGGCGCGCCGGTGGCGCCGACATTTGCGCGCGCGCGCGCGGCGCTCGGCGCCGCCGCCAATCGCTTCGATCTTGCCATCCCACTCGCGATCAACGCGCAAGACGGCCGTTGGCGCATTCAGATGACGCAGCCCGCCGAGGCGCGCGCCGCGAGCGGCGTCACGCTCCGGCTCGCGCCCTTGCGCGAAGATGCGCCCGCTTTGGTGCTCGAATGGCCAGGCCCGGTGCTGAGCGGTGCTGTCGCGCTGGAGCTTGGCGGCGGCGGCGCGCCCGATGCGGCCTTGCTGTTCGACACCGTGAACTGGTCTCAGCAGGCGCCGCTCGAAGCCGACGGCACGCTGACCTTATCGAACTGGCGGGCCGAACGCGCCAGCATCGCCGCCGAGGAACTTGGCGTCAGCGTCGTGCTGCCTCCACAAGGCGGCGGCCGGCTGGACTTGAACGGCCCACTGAAAATCACCGGTCCGCTGGGCGACGGCGAAATACGCGATCTCGCCGCGTCGCTCAATGTCGCGTTGTTGTGGGACGCCGGCTGGCGCGTGACCGCCAACAATGCGTGCCTGCCCATCCGCATCGGCGGCCTCGACGCCGCCGGCCTCTCGTTCGCCAATGGCAGCTTCTCGATGTGCGCGATCGGCGGCACGCTGATCGCGTCCGACGCCGCACACAATCTGTCGGGCGGCTTCTCGATCCGCGATCTCGCGCTCAACGGACGCATGGCCGGACCCGAGGCGCAGCCGGCGCGGCTCGGCGCCAGAAATTTGGTTGGCCGCTTCCGCGGGCGCCGCGGCGATATAACCTTGGCGCTAGAAGCGGAAACGCCGCAACTCTCCATCGACATGGGTGACGCGCGCAGATTCAACGTCGCCATGCAAAGCGTCACGGCGGATGCCCATATCGGGGAAAGCTGGAACATCACCGGCGCTTTCACCGCCGGCACGTTGAGCGATCCGGCGCTGCCTGGTTCGGTCTCGGCGATCGCCGGCGCATGGACCGCGCAGCCGATCGACGGCAAGCCGGTGATCGGCGTCGCCACCACCGAAGCGCTTTTAACCGCCAACCGCCCCGCCAGCGACGACGAGCGCATCCTGTTCAATCCGCTGCGCTTGGCGCAGGTGAACGGCGAATTGCGCGATGGAAGCATCACGGCGTCCGGCGCTATCCTGCTGGAAGAGAGCGCCCGCCAGATTGCCCGTTTCGAAGCGCGCCACGATGTCGGTCAAGGCGTCGGCGGCGCCCGCATTGTCGCCGAGCGCATCGTCTTCGATCAAACACTCCAGCCCTACCAGATCAGCGAGCGGGCGCGCGGCTTGGTCGAAAACGTGCGCGGCCCCATCACCGCCACCGCCAATATCGACTGGACACGCACCGCCCTCACCAACACGGCGCGCGTGCGCCTCGACGGCGTTTCGCTCGCCACCGCCACCATGCCGGTCGTCAACAATGTGCGCGGCGAAGTCGTCTTCGACGATTTGCTGACGCTGACAACGCCGCCGGGGCAGATTGTCAATATCGGCGAACTCAATCCGGGCGTCAGCGTCCACGACGGGCGCGTGCAGTTTCAGCTCTTGAGCGATAGCCGCGTCGCGGTCGAGCGGGCCGAATTTGAATTCGCATCCGGCACGCTGGCGATGTCGCCAACGACAATATCGCTCGGCGCTGACGAGACAGAGTTCGAACTTACGCTCCGCGACGTCGAAGCTGCCGACCTGCTGGCGGCGCTCAACGTGCCCGACGTCACCGCCACCGGGCGCCTCGAGGGCGACTTCCCATTGCTGCTGACCCGGCGCAGCGCCTTCATTCGCGGCGGCGTGCTGCGCTCGCAGGGCGATGGCGGCGTCCTCTCCTACACGGGCGAGGCCGGCGCCGACGCCACCGGCGTTTCGCGCCTTGCTTTCGATGCGCTGCGCAGTTTCAGTTACGATGCGCTGTCGGTGACGCTCGACGGCGATCTCAACGGCGATGTCGTCTCGTCGATCGAGTTCAGCGGCCGCAATTCCGGCGAGCCCGTCGATCTGGGTCCCATCGCGCCCGTGCCGGGCCTGGGCAATGTCAGCGTGCGCGGCGTGCCCTTCGACTTCAACGTCCGGGTGACGGCGCCGTTCAATCGTCTGGCTCAAATGGCGGCGTCGGTGACCGATCCCGGCTCGCTGATCGAGCGGGCAAATCCCCCGGAGGGCGAAGAACCGGTTGACCCGGACGCCCAGCCGCCAAGATAAAGCCCAGCTTCAGGGCGTATTCAGCCCAGTGTGGCTACCAAGCTAGAGCCAGGAGTTTCGCATCATGCGGACGCAAGTGTTGACGGGTCTGGGCGCGGCGATGCTGGCTGCGGCCTGCATCCCGGTGCAAATCCAGGCGCCGGATCGGCCCATCGAGATCAATCTCAACGTCAACATCCGCCAAGAGGTCATCGTGCGCCTCGAACGCGACGCCGCCGAAATTCTGGAAGAGAATTCTGAATTGTTTGGAGCGCCTACGCCATGAAACGCACCGCTGTATTCGCTGTTTGCGCCGTCGCCCTCGCGCTTGCCGCGCCTGCGTTCGGTCAAGCGGGTGGGCAGACCTTGGCGCAGGCGCGCGCCGCCGGCCTCATCGGCGAGCAGGCCGACGGCTACCTGGGCTTTGTACCCGGCGCGGACATTTCCGCCGAATTGCGCGGACGCGTGAACCAGAACAACATGCAACGCCGCGCCGCCTATACGCGCCAACTCGATCAGGCCCGCGCCGAAGGCCGCGTAGCAACACTGGAAGAGATCGCCTATGCCGTTGCGTGCGATGTATTCGAAACGCGCATCGCTGTCGGCGAATTCTATCGCACCGAAGCCGGCCAATGGCGCCAACGCACCGCCGACCAACCGGCCGAACGCGGCTCGCGCTGCCAATAGGGTCGCGCGTCGCTTAAGCGCAGGCCTTCGTCACTGGAATTTGGACGCCGCCGCGCGCAAGTTAGTGTGCATGAAAGCGTTTCTGCTGGTGCTCGCGCTCGGCGGCATTCTCGCCGTTGCGGCCTTTGGCGTCATGAGCAATTGGGACGCCTCCTATATGAGCGTCCACGGCTGGATCGCCCTGGGGCTTGGGACCTTCCTGTCGCTCGCCGTCGGCGGGGGCCTGATGGCGCTGGTGTTCTACTCGGCCCGCAAGGGCTACGACGACCGGATCGAAATCGACCGCGACTGATTTTATGGTCCGAATGAGCATAATGTGCTAGGATCAATCACAAAATGTGCTAAACTGCCCGCCAATGGCCATCGGCGCGCACATTCGACGTCTGAGGGAGCAAGCCGGGCGTTCTCAGGCTTGGCTTGGCGAGCAGGTTGGGGTTGGCCAGACGACCATCTCCAGCTGGGAGTCGGGCCGCACCGAGCCATCTCGGTCAGACACGAGGAAAATCGCGCAAGCCCTCTCCGTGGACATTTCGCTGCTCGAACTCGGCGACGAATCCGTCGCGACGAACCGCCCGTCGCACTCCAGTTTCAATAACCTCTACGCGCACGGCTTCGTGCGCGTCGCCGCCTGCGCGCCGGTGGTGGCGCCTGCCTATCCGGCGGAGAACGCACAGCGCATCTTGAAATTCTGGCGCGAGGCGGATGCGGAGAAGGCCGCCATCCTGCTCACGCCGGAGCTCTCGCTCTCAGGCTACGCCATCGACGACTTGCTCTTACAAGAGCCCCTGCTCGACGCGGCCGAAGCCGCGATCGCCACGCTCAAAGCGGAGAGCGAGAGGCTCTTCCCGATCCTCATCGTCGGCGCACCGCTTCGCTTTCGCGGCGCGGTCTACAATTGCGCGGTGTTGGTCCACCGCGGCGAAATTCTCGGCATCGTCCCGAAATCCTATCTGCCGAACTATCGCGAGTATTACGAAAAGCGCTATTTCGGCGTCGCGGCCGACCGCCATGTGCACGCGACGGAATTTGCCGGCGGCGGAACAACGTTCGGCGCCAATCAGATATTCTACCATGCGTCGAATCCCGATTTCGCGTTTCACGTCGAGATCTGCGAAGACTTCTGGGCCCCGACGCCGCCTTCGACAAAAGGCGCGCTTGCGGGCGCGAACATTCTTCTGAACCTCTCAGCGTCAAACATCGTCATCGGCAAGGCCGAAGATCGCGCCGTGCTGTGCGATAGCCAATCGCGCCGCGCCATCGCCGCTTATGTCTTCGCGGCCGCCGGGCGCGGCGAAAGCACCACCGATCTCGCTTGGGACGGGCAGGTCATCGTCTACGAAATGGGTGAAAAGATCGCCGAGGGTGAGCGGTTCGCGCGTGAACCGAAGCTAGTCACAGCCGACATCGACATTTCTCGCATTGCCCAGGAACGCCTCCGCAACGGAACATTTGGCGACGCCGCAGCCCAATTGCGCGACGAACTCTCGCTCTGGTCACGCATTCGTTTCGAGCAGGACGCACCGGCCACGCCGCTCCCGCTCAAACGCAAGATCGATCGCCTGCCCTTCGTCCCGGACGATGCGAGCCGGCGCGACCGCGATTGCTTTGAAGCCTACAACATCCAGGTTTCGGGGCTGGCCAAGCGCATCGAAGCCACCAACACCAAGCGCGTCGTCATCGGCGTTTCTGGCGGCCTCGATTCGACGCACGCGCTGATTGTCATCGCCCGCGCTTTCGATCTCATTGGCCTGCCGCGCAAGAACATCATTGGCGTCACCATGCCCGGCTTCGCCACCGGCAAGGCCAGCAAGGCCAATGCCTGGGCGCTGATGAAGGCGCTGGGCATCGACGCGCGCGAAGTCTCGATCGAGCCGCTGGCGCAACGCATGCTCGAAGATCTCGATCATCCCGCCGCGCGCGGCGAGAAGCTTTACGACGTCGCTTACGAGAACGTGCAGGCAGGCCTGCGCACCGATTATCTCTTCCGCCTCGCCAACAAGGAAAGCGGCTTCGTCGTCGGCACCGGCGATCTTTCGGAATTGGCGCTGGGCTGGTGCACCTACGGCGTCGGCGACCACATGAGCCATTACAACGTCAATGGCGGTGCGCCGAAGACGCTGATCCAATATCTCATTCGCTGGGTGGCGGATGCGAAGCTGTTCGACGCCGCCACGTCGGCTACTCTCATCAAGGTTCTGGAAAGCGAGATCAGTCCGGAACTCATTCCCGGCGAGGCGCCCCAAAGCACGCAGGCTGTCGTCGGCCCCTATGAATTGCAGGACTTCAATCTCTATTGGTTCACCCGCTACGGGCTGAAGCCGAGCAAGATATTGTTTCTTGCCTGGAGCGCGTGGCGCGAAAAGTACGACTACGCCACGCTGAAGCGCTGGCTCGACGTGTTCATCACCCGCTTCTTCGCCAATCAATACAAGCGCAGCGCCGTGCCGAACGGGCCGAAAATCGTCTCCGGCGGCGCGCTCTCCCCGCGCGGCGATTGGCGCATGCCGAGCGACGTCAGCGCGGCCGCGTGGCTCGCCGAACTGCGCGACAACACGCCCGAGACGCTGGACTAGGCGCTTGGGCCATGCGTTATCGATCCCATGCGCCCTAGCTCTCCCTGTGTCCGTCCTCCCCCGCGAGGGGGAGGTGTCGCGCGTTGCAACGCGCGACGGAGGGGGCTGTGCGGCGCGTCGCGAACACAAGCGCCATCCCCTCAGTCATCACGCTATCGCGCGATGACAGCTCCCCCTCTCGGGGGAGCACGATGACGTCCCCCGTCCAGCTCGACTCCCTCATCGCGCTCGCGCTCGCCGCCGGCCGCGAGATCATGGCGGTGCGCGCCGCCGGCATAGACGCGCAGACCAAGGCCGACGGAACCCTCGTCACGCTTGCCGATCAGCGCGCCGAAGCGATCATCGAAGCAGGACTCGCGAAACTTGCGCCCGACTTGCCCATGCTTGGCGAGGAAGCCGTCGCCGCCGGCCGCATCCCGTCCTTGGGCGCGCGCTATTTCTGCGTCGATCCGCTCGACGGCACCCGCGGCTTCGCCAAAGGCGGCGACGAATTCACCGTCAACATCGCGCTCATCGAGGACGCCACGCCGACGTTTGGCGTCGTCTATGCGCCGGCGACCGGCGCGCTCTACGCCGGCGAACCCGGCCGCGCCCTCGCCGGCCATTGCGATCCGCGGACGGCTGAATTGCGCGCGCCGCTCACGCCAATCGCCGCCTCGGCAACGCTGCCGCTTCAGTCGCGCATCGTCGCCTCCGATTTTTCCGGCCGTAACGAGCGTACCAGAACTTTCATCGCTGCGCTGGACGGCGTCACCGCGCACGCCAGCTCATCGATCAAATTCTGCCGCCTCGCCGAAGGCCGCGCCGATCTCTATCCGCGCTTCGGCGATGTCTGCGAATGGGACGCCGCCGCCGGGCACGCCATCCTTCGCGCAGCGGGCGGCGACATCGTGCGCCTCGACGGTTCGCCGCTGCGCTACGGCCAGGCCCAAGACAATTTCCTGATCCACGGCTTCGTGGCCTACGCGAATGAGGCGGCGAAGCAAGCAGCGCTGCGCGCGCTAAGCGCTTAGCCGCTCGATCAATCTGCGCATGAACGCGGCGCCTTCTTCGATTTGCGTGCGTTCGATCCATTCGTCCGGCTGATGCGCCTGCTCGATCGAACCGGGGCCGCAAATGATCGCCGGGATGCCGGCGCGCTGGAACAGACCGGCTTCGGCCGCGTAAGCGACGGCGCGGGTTTCGTTGTCGCCGGTGAGCGCGCGCGCCAAAGTTTCCGCGGCGCTCTCGCGTTCGATGGCGAGGCCCGGCGTATTGGTGCGGCGCATGACGCTGACGCCGCCCTCGGGCGCGCGCACCTTGATCTCCGCATCGAGTTGAGTCGCCGCACCGCGGAAGCGCGCTTCGATAACGTCGGCTTGCGCCTGTTCGGGGCAGCGGCAATCCCAGATGAACGAGCACCGCCGCGCCAGGATGTTCGAAGCCGTGCCGCCCTCGACCTTGCCGATGGTCATCGTCGGCCCCGGCGGGTTGAAGTGCGCGTGCGTCTCGCCGCGCGCCTCGTTCCCCATCTCCGCCACCAACGCCATCAATTTCAGCGCTTCCATCACCGCCGACACGCCCTGATCGGGCAAACTCGAATGCCCTTCGCGGCCGGTCACTTCGACCGTGAACGTGCGCACGCCCTTGTGGGCGGACACCACTTTCATGCTCGTCGGTTCGCCGACGATCACCGCCGCCGGCTTGTTCGATTGCGCCGCCAGCTCCGCGATCATCGCCGGCGCGCCGAGGCAGCCGATCTCTTCGTCATAAGAAAACGCCAGCACCATCGGGCGCTTTAGCGGCGCCGCGCGCGCCGCATCGACATGCGCCAGCGCCAGGGCGAGGAAGCTCTTCATGTCGGCGACGCCACGGCCATAGAATCTGCCGCCGCGTTCGCTGAGCGTCCACGGATCGGACGCCCAAGGCTGGCCGTCCACGGGCACGACGTCGGTGTGGCCCGAGAGCACGACGCCGCCGGCGACATCGGGGCCGATCGAGGCATAGAGATTGGCCTTCGTGCCATCGGCGTTCGACACCCGCCGCGACGCGATCCCGCGTTCACGCAGAAAGTCCTCGACCCAGGCGATCAGCTCCAGGTTCGAATTGCGCGAGGTGGTGTCGAACGCGATCAGACGCGTCAGGATATCGAGCGTCGCGGCGATGCCGCTCACTGCTGCGGCGCCGACACCGTTTGCCCGCCCGGCTCCTGAAACGCCAAGAGCAGAATGCGGAAGCGCAGCGCCGCGTTCGGCGGGATGGGCCCCCGCCCTTCGGGCCCGTAGCCGAGCGAACCGGGGAAGGTGGCGATGACCTCATCGCCCGGGCGCATATGAGTGATCGCTTCGGAGAAGCCCGCGACCACGGCTTGCAGCGGAAACTCCGCCGGCTCGTTGCGGGCGAAGGAGGAATCGAACACCTCGCCGCCATCGACGAAGCTGCCTTCGTAATGGACCAGGACGTTGGCGTTCATGGTCGGGCGCGCCAGCGCCTGATCGTGGCCGCGGCGGACGAATTGCAATTCGAGCCCAGAAGGCAGGCGTTCGGTTTGCTCGGTGACCTGCGCGCCCAATGCATCGTTGGCCTGGCTCGCCGAGGCCGCATCCTCTTTTTCGGCGCGTTCGATCTCATCGATGACGCCATCGTTGCCGCACGCGGCCAGCAAGAGAACGGCCGCGGCCAAAATCAGTTTCTTCATCGGTAGAGTGCTTCCGTTTGTTCAATGGTCCAGATTTCCGCTTCCGCCGCCCGCTCCCACTCGCCGAAGGCGGAATCGGCGAAAATCGTCTCGCGATAATTCTGTGCGAAGTTCGGCGCCGCGACCGCATAGGTCCGCAGCCGCGTGCACACCGGCGCGAACATGGCGTCGGCAATGGAGCGCTCGCCGAACAAGAACGGCCCGCCGTATTTGCTCAGCACCCGATCCCAGAGCGCATACAAGTGCTCGAGGTCGGCGCGTGTGTCGCCGGGCCATGAAGGTTCCGCAGCAAGCCGGCGGCGGATGTTGCAGGACATGTCGCGCCGCAACGCCGCGAAGCCCGCATGCATCTCGGACGCCGCCGCCCGCGCCTCGGCACGCGTCAGCGCATCGCGCGGCCACAACGACGGCGCCTGCTCGGCCGCCCATTCGCAGATCGCCAAGCTCTCATAGATCACGGCGTCGCCGACATGCAGCGCCGGCACCCGCCCGCTCGGCGAAACCTCGCGCACTTCCCTGATCTGCGAGCGGCCATAACCCTCGCCGCCCAACGGAATGATCTTCTCGTCGAACGCGATAGCGCCCCATTTCAGCGCCAACCATGGCCGCATTGACCAGGAAGAGTAATTCTTGTTGCCGATATAGAGGACGGGCCGTGACATGCGTTGCGCTTGTTTCAGAGCCCGGGCGCCAGATCAAGCCGGGACGGCGCCGGTTTCGGATCGGCGGGTTGGAGGCGTCGAATGCGGTTGATGGCGGCGGCGGTGTTGATTGCAGGGTGCGTCGGCGTCAGCGCCATCACCGGCGTTGCGCCGGCTTCGGCGCCTTCCCACCACGCCGGCAAACAGCAGGACCGTAGCGGCGGCAAGCCGCCCGTGCCCGGCCCGCGCGATACTTGCGTCTGGGCCAACGACTACGAGTGCGACGAACCCGGCATCGGCACCGGCGCCTGTGCGGTCAACACCGATGAATCCGATTGCCGCGCCATCCGCAGCGGCGCCGACAACGATAGCTGCCAATGGGCCAATGACGGCGAGTGCGACGAGCCCCTCTTCGGCACCGGCCAGTGCGTGCAAGGCACGGACCGCAGCGATTGCGGCGATCTCTTCAGCATACGCAACCGACTCGATTCCTGCGTCAGCGCCTTCAATGGCGTCTGCGACGAGCCCGGCCGCGGCGGCAGCGATCAATGCGAGGCGCGCTCCGACCGCGCCGATTGTCAGGGACGTGCGCGTCCGCTCGGCATCAACGATCACTTTTTTGGCAACGACGATCGCGTGCGCGTCAATGTCGACGAGGCGCCGTGGCGCTTCGTCGGCCGGCTTGAGATGTCTGGTGGCGCACAATGCTCGGCGACCCTGGTCGGGCGCAATGTCGTCGCCACCGCCGCACACTGCCTCTATGGCGCCGGCACGCTCGACGCGCGCGGCCGTTTCGTCAGCGCCTCGGGCGCGTTGAGCGCGCGCATCACCGACTACCTGATCGATACGGGCTACAGCTACGTGCGCTTCAGCACCACCGAGGAAATCAGCGGCCTCGACTGGGCCCTGCTGCGGCTCGATCAACCGCTCGGCGATACGCTGGGTTACGCCAGTGTGCGCGGTCTCGCCCGCGAACGCGCGGCGCTGACCTCAATCATGCAGGCAGGCTACGCTTGGGATACGGGCGCGCATCTCGCCGCCAACCTCGCCTGCCGCATCGTCGAAATGCGGCTCGACCAGACCTTCGCACACCAATGCGACACCACGCGCGGCGATTCCGGTTCGGGCCTGCTTGTCCGCACGCCGCGTGGCTTCGATCTCATCGGCATCGACTCCGCCTTCCGTCCGAACACAGACGGCCCCCAGCACTATGTCGCGGTCAGCGCCAGCGCTTTTGCGCCGCACTTAGCGGCGTTCGTGGCTGGGCGCACCGGCGTGCCGAGCGACGGCGGCGCACGGATCAAGGCGCGCGGCGGGTGACCTGCCCGACGGGCCGTGCTAATCCCTCTCCCCGAGGGAATATTGGGCGAGAAGCGGCGCCAGCCGCTCGCCCTTGATGGAGGGCAAGGATGCGTCGAATTTTCAATGCGTTGGCGATGGCCGTCGTGATCAGCGCCGGGTTTAGCGCGGGCGACGCGCTGGCCCAAAGCGGCCAGCCGCGCGCGACCGCCAGCACCACCCCGCAAGTGCCGCGCTGCACGCGCAATCTCGGCACGATCTCGATTCAGGACGGCGACACCCATCGCGGCTGGATGGGCATGAACCTGCAGCCGCCAGCCGGTTTGTTGCGCGTGGTGGTGCAACAATCCGGCTGCTTCACCGTCGTTGAGCGCGGCGCCGGCCTAGACGCGGCGATGCGCGAACGCGAACTCGCCGGCGGCGGCCAATTGCAGCGCGGTTCCAATGTCGGCGGCGGCCAGATTCGCGCCGCCGATTATGTGCTGCTCGCTGACGTCATCGCGCAGGACAACAATTCAAGCGGCGGCGGTTTCGGCGCCGCCATCGGCGGCGTTGTCGGCGGCCGGCTAGGCGGGGTGATCGGCGGCCTCGGCTCGCGCACGCAAACCGCGCAAACCACGCTGACGCTCGCAAACGTGCGCACCACGGAATCGTTCGCCACTGAAGGCAACGCCCAGAACCGCAACATCACCTGGGGCGGCGTCGGTTTCCTCGGCGGCGGCGGCGCCGGGCTTGGCGCCTACACCGACACCGAAATCGGCCGCGTCGTCACCGTCGCCTTCATCGACGCTTACACGCAGATGGTGAACCAGCTTGGCGTGCTCGACACCAGCAGCACTGCCGCCGCGGCAGCGCCGCAGCGCAGCTATCGCACCACGCAAGCGACGGCTTTGCGTTCACGCGCCAATGGCGGGCAAGTGCTGCGCAACCTGCCGGCGGGCGCTACGGTCTATCCTTCAGGCGAGCGCGACGGCATGTGGTGGCGCGTGACCGACGAGAACGAAAACGAAGGCTGGGTCAATAACGACTTCCTCGAGCCGATCAGCTGATCGAATCGACGTTGCTGGCTTCGGGCCGCGCGCCGTCAGGCGTGCGGCCCTTTGCTTTTCCTGTACGCACTCCAAACGAGACCAAAGCTGCTTTTGAATTAGCCGATTTATTGAACCGCCGACTGTTCCTGGAATGTCTGTGTCACCGGCGTGGTCTGGTATTGCAGCGGCAGCCCGTAGTTGAGCGGATCGACGGTCAAGCCATCGACTTGAACTTCATAGTGCAAATGCACCCCAGTCGCGTTGCCGGTCATACCCATGCGCGCCACCGCTGCGCCCGCGGCCACGAACGCGCCGGAGTGCAAATTAGGATCGATTTCGCTCAAGTGCGCATACCGGGTGCGCACGCCGGCGCCGTGATCGATTTCAAGAAAATTGCCATAGCCGCCACGCCATTCGGCGGCGACGATCCAGCCATCGGCGGCGGCGTAGATGTAGCCGCCGTTCGGGTTGGCGAGATCGAGTCCAGTATGTTGGCGGCCGTTGTCGGAAGTACCGCGCCAGCCGAAGCCGGACGATAAGCACGCGCCCTCAGTGGGATTGCGCAGCAAAGGACCGGCGGGCGTTTCGATGTAGGGCGTGTAGCGCACGGACTCGCCGCGATAGCCGATCTCGCCCAGGTTCGAGCCCCAATTGCCGCACGCGAACAACTCGCTGTGGAGCGGCGCACGCGCAGCTGTCGTGTAGGCGTTTTCGACCGGCGCAGGAGGCTGGTAAGGCGTGGCGCTCACGGGCCGCGGATAGGGCGTGTTCGACACGGCACAGCCGCCGAGCGCGCATGCCGCCGCCAGTCCGAATGCAATGGGTCGCATGGCGCCGCCTCTGGCCCCCGTCACAAGATTGCAACGGAAGCTGAACGCTAGCTGAACGCGCAGGGTTCATGAACTCTGAAGCGCAGCGGCTTTCATGAAACCGGGGCCGCCCGCGGCGTCAGCGTCCACCACCTTGCCGGTGCGTTCATGCGCTCCGCCGCGCGGCCCGCTTCATCGCCGGCGCCGAAGAACACGTCGCCGCGCAACGGCCCGCGGCGGATGGCGCCGCCGGTGTCTTGCGCCACCAGCAAGCGCCGGAACGGCTGGCCATCGTATTCGCCATCGACAAACACGACGGCGCCGTAAGGATGGTATGCCGGATCGACGGCGATCGATCCGAGCGGCGTCAATGGCACGCCGGCGGCGCCGCGCGGGCCTGCGCTGGGATCCTCAATGCGCTCCTCTTGAAAGAATACATAGGAAGGATCGGCATTCAGCGCCTGGCGCGTCGCATCCGGTCCGCGCTGATTGCTCCAGGCGCGAAAATTCGCCCAGGTGGCGCCGCCTTGCAGTTCGCCGGCATCGCGCAACGCGCCGAGCGCCGAACGCCAGCGATAGCCATTCTGCGCCGCAAACGCCGCCCGCGACTGCGTCCCATCGGGAAAGGCGATGCGGCCCGAGCCTTGTATCTGCAAATTGTACACATCAATCGGGTGCGCCCAAGCAAAAGCATGATCGGACGAAAGCCCGAGTTCCTCGCGTTTCGGATACGGGCGCACTTCCGTGCCGCGCAGCTGGCCAGTGAGCGCGCGCGGCGCGCCACGCAGCGCTTCATTGTCATAAGCCTCCGCGAAAGCTGCGACATCGACCGTCACCATGTCGCCCGGTTTGCGCATGAGAGGCGCAGAGAATTCAGCGTCGGGAAATCGCCGCGCCTCGATGATCGGTTCGTAGTAAGCAGTCAGTCGCGCTTCGCCGCCGCCGCGCACGAGATTTGGAATGAAGTTGGCTTCGAAGAAGCCGCGTTCGCCGCCGGCCGCCACGTTCTGCGCCGCAACGCACGCCGGCGCCCAGTCCGCCACCGTGCCGCCATAGCGCCCGCCGCCGGGCAAAGGCGCTGCCGGGTCGCGCAATCGCCGGCCGTCGCAAGCGCGGCGGAACGCAGTGAGCGCGGGCGCCAGATCGGCTGTTGCCCAGCCCGGAATGTCGCCAAACGTCGCCGGCGCCAGCGCGAAATCAACGGCGGGCGTCTCCGTCCGCGACGGACCGGGAGGCTGCTCGGAGGTGCTGGCGCAAGCGGCGAGTACGGAAGCGGCGGCGATCAGGGTAAACGTGTGGCGCATGGTTGGTGCTCCCAATGGCTGCCCCCTCCTAGCGCGCCGGGAGTGGCCCAGTCGCCTTTTGCTTGCATGCCCGACTCTGTGCGTATAAGTTCCGACCCAGGTTATGCTCATTTGTAGCATAAGGGCGGGCCGGGACCCTTTCCGGCCCATGTTTTGCGCCCTATATATGCTCCAAAGGAGTATAATTGCCGCTCCTGGCGCCCGGAGGCCAAGCCATGGCCCGCATTATCGACGCTCCCCTCACCTCGGCCGGAGGCGGCGGCTGCGATCCGCGCGCGGTTCACGGCGCCTGGGGCGCGCTCGACGCCGCCGCGCGCCGGGGCCTCGCCTACACGCCGGCGATCGCCGCCGAGACCGCGCCGCTCTACGAGCGCGTCAAGCACGTCATCCCCGCGGTCGAGTGGCCAGCGTATGCGCCGTTGATCAGCGCCATCAACAATATGAAGCGCGCCAAGAACGCGGTGATCCTCGCGCACAATTACATGACCAGCGAAATCTTCCACTGCGTCGGCGATTTCCGCGGCGACTCGCTGCAGCTCGCGCGCGAGGCCGCCGAGACCGATGCCGACGTGATCGTGCAAGCCGGCGTGCACTTCATGGCCGAGACCTCGAAAATCCTGGCGCCGGAGAAAACGGTGCTCATTCCCGATTTGCGCGCCGGCTGTTCGCTCGCCGCCTCGATCACCGGCGCCGACGTGCGGCTGATCAAAGAGCGTTATCCCGGCGTGCCGGTCGTCACCTACGTAAACACGTCGGCCGAGGTGAAAGCCGAGAGCGATGTGTGCTGCACCTCGTCGAACGCCGCCGCCGTGGTCGAATGGGCGGCGCGCGCTTGGAACCCGGATCAGGTGATCCTGTTGCCGGACGAATATCTCGCCAAGAACGTTGCGGCACAGACTGGCGTCAGAATCATCTCGTGGCATGGCCGCTGCGAAGTGCATGAGCGCTTCACAGCCGAGGACATCGCGGAACTGCGCGCCGCGCATCCGGGCGTTGTCGTGCTGGCGCACCCGGAATGCCCGCCCGAGGTGATGGCCGCGTCGGACTTCGCCGGCTCGACGGCGGCCTTGCAGGATTATGTCGTCGAGAAGCGCCCAGCCAAGGTGGTGTTGCTTACCGAGTGCTCGATGAGCGACAATGTCGCGCAAGCGGCGCCGGATGTTGATTTCGTGCGCCCGTGCAATCTCTGCCCGCACATGAAGCGCATCACGCTCGAAGGCATTTATGATGCACTGGCGGAGATGAAGCACGAAGTGATCGTACCCGAAGACGTGCGCGTCCGTGCGCATCGCGCCATCCAGCGCATGCTCGATCTGCCGAAGGAAAAGCCGCGCGCGTTCGAGACCGGGCGGGCGCGGGTCGCGGTGGAATTGGTTTAGGCGATCTTTGTTGCAGAGCCCACCAAACCTGCTCGCCCTTGATGGGCGAGCTGTCAGCGCGCGAAGCGCGATGACAGAGTGGGTGGTTGCGCAACGTCGGCGGAATTGCATCGTGCGGCAGTTCTCCGACGACGGAGTCCCCACCCACTCCGGCCGCTTCGCGGCCACCTCGCCCATCAAGGGCGAGGAGATCTGCGGATGAGCGCGCGCGACTCCATCCTCATCGTCGGCGCGGGGTTGGCGGGGCTTTTCCTGGCGCTCAAGTTGGCGCCGCGGCGCTGTGTTGTGTTGAGCCAGGCGCCGCTCGGGCGCGCGTCGGCCTCGGCGTGGGCGCAAGGCGGCCTCGCCGCGGCCTTGGCGCCAGGCGACAATCCGAGCCTGCATGCCGAGGACACGATCAAAGCCGGCGCCGGCCTCGTCGATCCTGTTATCGCAGCGCTGATTGCGCGCGACGGCCCGGCGCGCGTGCGCGATCTCATCGCCCTGGGCGTGCCGTTCGACCGCACACCCGACGGTCAGCTCGCGCAGAGCCTCGAAGCCGCGCACTCGCGCCCGCGCGTCGTGCGCGTGTCCGGCGATCTTGCCGGCAAGGCGATCATGGACGCGCTGATCGCGGCCGCGCGCGCCGCCGCACACATTGAGATTTTCGAGAACAGCCGCGCAGTCGCGTTGCTGCGAGACGCCAACGGCCGCGTCCGCGGCGTGCTCTGCGACGACAGCACACGTTTCGAGGCGGCGGAGACGGTGCTGGCGACCGGCGGCGTCGGCGGACTCTATGCGATCACCACCAATCCGGCGGAAGCCCTGGGTCAGGGCCTCGCCATGGCGGCACACGCCGCCGCGTTGATCGGCGATCCTGAGTTCGTACAGTTTCATCCGACCGCCATCGACATCGGCCGCGATCCGGCGCCGCTGGCGACCGAAGCCTTGCGCGGTGAAGGCGCGCATCTGGTCAATACCAAGGGCGAGGCTTTCGTCTCCGATCTGGCGGCGCGCGATGTCGTCGCCCGCGCCATTCACATCGAACGAGAAGCCGGGCGCGGCGCTTTCCTAGACGCGCGCGATGCGATTGGCGCGCGCTTTCCCGAGCACTTCCCGACCGTGTTCGCCGCCTGCATGAGCGCTGGGCTCGACCCGCGGACCACGCCGATCCCGGTCGCCCCCGCGGCGCACTATCACATGGGCGGCGTCGTTACCGACGTATGGGGACGCACCACGCTCGATGGCCTCTGGGCTGTCGGCGAATGCGCATCGACCGGCGCGCATGGCGCCAACCGGCTGGCGTCGAACTCCCTGCTCGAAGCCGTCGTCTTTGCGGAGCGCATCGCCTGCCGCCTGCGCGAGACAGAAGCGCCGCCGTTCGTCAGCATCGAGCCGATTTCACCGCCGCCCGCGTTGCCCGAGACTGCACGCACCGAATTACGCGCGCTCATGCAAGCGCACGCGGGTGTAGTGCGAAACGCCGCCGGTTTGGCGACAGCGCTCGACCGCGTCGCGGCGCTCTGCGATGCTCACGGCCAGGCGTTGGCGTTGACCGCCGCACGACTCATTCTCGCCGCCGCGCTCGCCCGCAAGGAGAGCCGCGGCGCGCATTTCAGGAGCGACTATCCCGATGGCGCGACGCCCTCCCGCAGCTTCCTCACGCAACACGGCCCGCTTGCTGCCGCCGCTGCCTGACGTCGTTATCGAGCCGATCGTCAAGCTGGCGCTGGCGGAGGATCTGGGCGCGGCGGGCGATGTCACCACCGATGCGCTGATCGATCCCGACACGCAGGGACATTGGGCCTTGCGCGCACGCGAAGCCGGCGTGGTCGCGGGCCTGGACGCCGCGATCCTGGCCGGCGCGATGATCGATCCGGATTTGGTTTTCACGGTGCTGGCGCCGGACGGCGCGCGCATCAAAGCCGGCGATACGATCATGGAAATCGAGGGCGCGGCGCGCTCGGTGCTGATGGCCGAGCGGACCATGCTCAACTTTGTCGGCCGTCTCTCCGGCATCGCGACGCTGACGCGCGTCTATGTCGACGCCGTCGCCGGCATGGGGGTGATCATCGCCTCAACGCGCAAGACCACGCCCGGTCTGCGCGCATTGGAGAAACGCGCCGTCCGGCTGGGCGGTGGCGGCGCGCACCGTTACGGCTTGGACGATGCGATGCTGATCAAGGACAACCACATCGCGGCGGCGGGATCGGTCAGCCTGGCGTTGCAGCGCGCACGCGAAGCGGCCGCGCACCTCACCTGCATTGAAATTGAAGTCGACAATCTGGATCAATTGCGGGAGGCGCTTCCTCACGCGCCCAGCGCCATTTTGCTCGACAATTTCTCGCAGGCCGATTTGCGGGCGGCGGTGAAACTGGCCAAGGGCCAGGCTCTGCTCGAAGCCTCCGGCGGCATCACCATCGAAAATGTGTTCGCGGTGGCGGAGACCGGCGTCGATGTGATCTCCATCGGCGCGCTGACGCATTCGGCGCGGTCGCTGGATGTGGGATTGGATGCAATCTAGGTGGTAGGTGTTAGGTTCTGGGTGTTAGGCGCACCTACAACCTAGAACCTAGCACCTACTCTCCATTCACCATCCCAAACAGCAAATGATCCCGCCAGGCGCCGTTGATCTTGAGATACGCGCGCGCGATGCCTTCCTGAGTGAATCCGCATTTCTCCAGCACGCGGCGCGAGGCGATGTTGTCGGGCTGACAGGCGGCTTCGACGCGATGAAGGTCCAAGTCTTCGAACGCATAGCGCACGGCTGAGCGCACGGCCGCTGTGATGTAGCCTTTGCCGGCATGCATCTGGCCGGCCCAATAGCCGAGCGAACCGGTCTGCGCCACGCCGCGGCGAATGTTGGAGAGCGTGACGCCGCCCACCAGCGCATCGTCCTCCTCGCGAAACACGAACAGCGCGTGAGCCTTGTCGTCGCGCGCGTCCTCGGTGTAGCGGCGCAATTTGTAGCGATAGGAGCCGCGCGAGGTTTCGTCCTGCGCCCAGGTCGGCTCCCATGGCGTCAGGAAATTGCGGCTAGCCTCGCGCACATCCGCCCATTCCTGATAGTCGCGCAGCTCCGGCGCGCGCAGATAGACGCCTTCTCCGTCGATCCGGCGTAGCCCGTCATTGTCTTTGCGCATCAGTGCCATGGCTTGCGCTAGTGTGCCTCAAATCCGGCCAGCGCGCCATGGCCTGCCTTCGGACCCACAAGCGCCGCCACCTTCGGGCCCTCCAGCGCCAATTGCGCCGCGGCGCGGACTTCCTCGGCCGTGGTTTCTTCGTAACGCTGGCGGATCGTTTCGTACGGGAGAAGTTCGTCGCGCAGCATGACCTGGCGCATGCGCACGTCGGCGCGGGTCGAGGGCGCTTCCAGCGCCATCAGCATGCTGGCCAGCGCCATGGTGCGCACCCGCACCAGCTCCTCCTGCGTGGGCCCATGCGCGGCCAGTGCTTCCAGTTCGCCCTGCACGATCTTCACCACTTCGCCGGCGTTCTTGGCCGAACAGCTGGCATAGACGCTGAGGCGCCCATCATCCTCCAATGACTCATGCGCGGCGTCGATGGTGTAAACCAGCCCGCGTTCCTCCCGCACTTCCTGGAAGAGACGCGAGGAGGCGCCGCCGCCGAGCACGTCGGCCAGGAAGCGCAGCGCGAATACTTCATGGACGCCAGCCTTCGCGCCTTTCCACGACAGCGCCAGGTGCGTCTGCTCGATGCGGCGCGCCTCGCGCACATTGCCGGGCGTCGCCCGCGCTGCTTCCGGTTCGTCGGCAGGCTTGGATTTCAAACCACCGAAGCGCTGCTCGGCCGCCTCAACGAACGCATTGCGATCGAAGGCGCCGGCGATCGAGATGATCACGCGCTCGGGCGACATGTGAGCGGCGTGAAAGGCGTGCAGCGTCTCGACACTCACATTCGCCAGGGTCGCCTCTTCGCCGAGGATCGGGCGGCCGAGCGGCTGGTCCGGATAGAGCGCGGCCTGGTGCAGTTCGAACACCCGATCGCCTGGCGCATCGAAGGCATCGCCGCGTTCCTGGGCGACGACGCCCTTCTCCTTTTCCAGATCGTCCGCCTTCCAATGCGGCTCGAACAGAATGTCGGCGATCAAGTCGAGCGCGAACGGCGCGTGCTCGGCCAGCGTGCGCGCATAATAGGCGGTGCGCTCATAGCCGGTCGCGGCATTGAGCGAACCGCCGACCGCCTCGATAGCCTCCGAAAACTGGCGCGCGTCGCGCGCGCCGGCGCCCTTGAACGCCATGTGCTCGAACAGATGGGCGATGCCGTTCAAGTGCTTCGGCTCCCAGCGCGCGCCGACGCGCTGCCAGACGCCAAACGCCGCGGTGCTGAGCCCCGGCATTTGTTCCAGTGCGATGCGCACGCCGTTCGGCAGGCGGATCAGTTCAGTTTCAGTCATGCGCCGCTTGCACCCCTTCCTCCCCGTTTACGGGGGAGGTGATCGCGCAGCGATCGGAGGGGGAATCACGCGTCGCCCCCACCGTCACCTCGCTCGCGCTCGCTGACACCTCCCCCTTGAACGGGGGAGGAAGAATTTTATCTATCTCCACGCCCGGCTCCGTTCGCGAATGTACTGCTTCACCGCTTCAACATCGGCCGGGAGCGAGTCGAATTTCTCCTCCCGCTCGAACAGATCGGCGCACTTCGCCGGCAGCTGCGGACGGACGCCGGTCGCGCGCTCCACGGTGTCGGGGAATTTGGCGGGATGGGCGGTGGCGAGGGTCACCACAGGACCGTGCAGGCGCGCACGTAGCTTCGCCGCAAGTCCCACGGCGGTGTGCGGGCACACAAGCAGACCACTTCCTGATGACCACGCTCTGCGCATCGCCTCGATGGTCTCGGCGTCATCAATATCTGCAGCATCAAAGTCGGCGCGAAGGCGTGTCAGCGCGGCCTCTGGAATGTCAAAACCACCCGTTCGTGCCAATTCATCGTAGAGCGCGCATATCGTCTCACTGTCGCGGCCAACGGCCTCAAAGAGTATCCGCTCGAAGTTGGACGCCACCTGAATGTCCATCGCGGGCGACAGTGTGTGCTTGGAGGCGCCCCGTTGATAGCGGCCGGTCATGAGCGCGCGCGCCAGGATATCGTTACTGTTGGTCGCCAACACAATTCGATCTACCGGCGCGCCGAGCATCTTCGCCACCCAACCTGAATACGCATCGCCGAAATTGCCGGTCGGGACGACGAAATGCACGGGACCGCCGGCAAGCGTATTCGACGTCGTCAGATAGTAGATGGATTGAGCAACGATGCGCACCCAGTTGATCGAGTTGACGGCGGAGATGCGCGCGCGGCGGACAAATTCCGGGTCAGCGAAGATCGCCTTGACAAGGCCTTGGCAGGCATCAAAATCGCCATCGACTTCGACAACATTTACGTTTGCGGCGCCGGAGGTTGTCATGAATCGGCGCTGGACCTCAGACACTCGGCCGTTCGGCGTCAGCACGAAGAGATCGATGCGTTCGCGTTGCTTCAGCGCCTCGACGGCCGCGCCTCCCGTGTCGCCGCTGGTGGCACAGAGGATCGTGATGCGCTCGTCACGTTGCTTCAGAATGCGCTCATAGAGCGGCCCGATGAGCTGCATCGCAATGTCTTTGAAGGACAGCGACGGCCCATGAAAAAGTTCGAGTATCCAGGCGCGATCCATGTACTGCACGAGCGGCGCAACAGCGCCGTGCCAGCGAGAACCCGTGACAAACCCGTAGGCGTTGTCGGAAAGCGTGCGAACTGGGCTTTCGCCGAAAGCGTCTTTCTCCAACAAATCCGGCGATGAGAACGCGGCGAGGACGGGTCCGGCTACAGCGCTAAAGTGGCGCGTAAAGTACTCGCCGTTCGCGTCCAGCACCGGCCAGCTTTCCGGCACATAAAGTCCGCCGTCCGGCGCCATGCCGTTCAGCACCGCGTCCAGGAACGAAACCGGCGGCGCTTGGCCTCGGGTGGAAATGTAACGCATCCGCCTCAGCTATGAACTGTAGAGACCCTGGCGGGCAACCGCGCATTATCAAATGAAGACATGCCGGCGGGACGCCGGCGATCCAGGATCAATCCGTGCGCGGGCGCGGCCGCTGAAACGCGAGTCGGCCGACGCTGGCGTGGTAGGCGAAATAGATGACGAGCAGCACCAGCGCCAATCCGTACCAGGTCAGCGCGTACCCCAGATGGCGCGCCGGCGGCAGCGCATCGGCGCCGGGCGCCAACGCAAACGGGTTGGCGATGGCGCGGCCGTCCTCGCCCACATAAGCCGCGGCGATGTAGTAACCCGCCACGTTCTCCAACCCGGCATTGCGTCCCATCGCCGGCAGATCGACGGCGAACCATAATCGCTGCAGCGGCCGCGGCGGCAGCGTCAGCGGCGCCGGCGGCGACGGCGCGATCGAAGCGCCGGTGACTGGCGCGCCTAGACGGAGTGAAGCCGGAAAGCGTACCTCGTCGGGATCAGGCGGCTCGATGCTCGGGATGAAATCGGTATCGACGAACACTACGGTCTCGCCTTCCTGCACGGGCGCGAACACCCGCCAGCCCTGCTCGCGCGTGTCGGAGCGGACGCCATGAACGAACTGGATGCCGCTCTCGATCGGCTGATAGCTGGCGATGGTCATCTCGGCGACCGGTTCGAGCGCCGCCGCCGCCTTCTGCTCATAGCGTTCCCATTGCCAGCGGCCCGCCACCAGCAGCAGCGCAAAGCCAAGAATGGCGAACACCGTCATCAGCGGCAGCGGCCTGAAGCGGATCATTCGACATCCTCGTGCGTCGCTTCGCGCGCCTTGTGCTTCCATTGCAGGGCGAATAGAGTCGCTTTGAACGGCGGCAAGAACGCGAGACAAAGCGCAACCGCGGCCGCGATCGTGATCGCCAGCGCCAGCGTGTCCGGCAAATCGAGACCCACCTGCAGAAAAATCAGCAGCGGCGCAACGATCGCGCCGACGATCAAGATCACGAACACAGCCGGACCATCGCCTGCATCGGCCGACTTGAAGTCGGCGTTACACACGGCGCACGCGTCGCGAAAACGCAGGTAGGCTGCGAACACGGCGCCCTTTCCGCACTCCGGGCACCGCAACATGAGCCCAGCGGCCCATGGCGAGGGCCGCGAGTCGCTCAATTCTGCATCGTCAGATACGGCATCACGTAGACGAATGTGAACAGGAACAGCCACACCACGTCGACGAAGTGCCAGTACCAGGCCGCCGCTTCGAGCCCGAAATGCTTCTGCGGCGTGAATTGTCCCGCCATCAGACGCAGCAAGCACACCGCCAAAAAGATGGTGCCGATGATGACGTGGAAGCCGTGGAAGCCGGTCGCCATGAAGAAGGACGAGCCATAGACATTGGCAGTTGTAACCTCGCCTTGATTGCCGAACGCGAAGCCCGCCAACGGGTATTCCACGCCAAACTGGATGTAAGTGAACACGCACCCGAGCAGCACGGTCAGGACGAGCCCGTTGCGCGCGGCCGCGCGATCGCCTTGTTGCAGTGCGTGGTGCGCCCAGGTCACCGTCGTGCCCGAGAGCAGCAGAATGAGCGTGTTCATCAGCGGCAGATGGAAGGGATCGAACGTCTCGACGTGAGGCGGCGGCCAGTTCGCCCAGGCCTGGGCGGTGGCTTCATCCCAAGTCGGAACGATCCACTCGGCGCGGAGGCCGTGATCGATCGCCAGTTCGAAGAATATCCAGAACCAGGCGACGAAGAACATCACTTCCGACGCGATGAACAGGATCATGCCGTAGCGCAGGCCGATATCGACGACCGGCGTATGATCCCCCGCTCGGCTCTCCTTGATCACGTCGCCCCACCAGCCAATGCAGGTGAAGACCAGCACGATCATGCCAAGGGCGAAGAGGTACCATTGGCCCTGGGCGAGCAAACCCTCGGCGGCCAAGCCCTTCATCAGCACCACGCCGCCGATGGCGGCCAACAGCGCGCCCACCGAGCCGACGAACGGCCAAGGGCTCGGATTGACCAAGTGATAGTCGTGTTTGACGTCGCCGTGCGCCATTTTCGATTCCCTCAGGTTCAGCTCGTTTGTCCCGCCGCCGCTTCGAGCAAAGCCTGCGCTTCAGGCGAGGTGGAACGGAAGAAAGTGTAGGACAGGGTAAGCGTGCCGATGCCGGCGGTGTCCGGATCCGACACGATTTCCGGATCGACGAAATAAACCACCGGCAGATCGACCTCCGCACCCGGCGCGATCACGCGGTCGGTGAAACAGAAGCATTCGAGTTTCGCGAAGTACTGCCCCGCTACATGTGGCGTCACATTGTAGGTCGCCCGCGCCACCACTGGTTCGTTCGACGTATTTCGGACGCGGTAGAAGGCGAGACCGGTTTCGCCGATGCGCAGCGTTTCCGCGCGCTGCTTGGGCGTGAATTCGACCGGCAGATCCGGCGCGTGGTTGGCGTCGAACCGAACCTCGATCCGCCGATCGAGGATTTGCGCCGGAGCCGCCTCAGCCTCTTGCGTCGTGCCGCCATAGCCGGTGATTTTGCAGAACGCGTCGTAGAGCGGCACGGCGGCGAACGCCAAGCCGGTCATCCCGGCGACCACCGCCCCAGCGATCAGCGCCGTGCGTCGCATCTTGGCCCGCTCGCTCATAGCGGCCGCTCCAGCACGCCCGCCTGAAGCTTGGTCAGGGTGATCAGGAACACGAGCACGATGAATGCTGCGATCGAAAGCGCGATCCACATGTTGCGGCGCTTGCGCGCTTGCAGCTCTTCGGGCGTCATAATCACGCTCATGCCAGCACCCGCTCAACCAAGAGCGCCGCAAACAGCGCGAACAGATAAAGGATCGAGAAGCCGAACAGATCGCGCGCACGCTTGTCTTCGGCAGGCTCACCCTCGCCCGCGCGCGAGCGGAGCACGCGCGTCGCCAACGCCACAAAGAAGGCCCCGCCGAGTGCGGCGACCGCGCCATAGGCCGCGCCGCCCAACCCGGTGAGAACCGGCGCAAGCCCAAGCGGCGCCAACAGCAGCGAATAAGCGAAAATCTGGATCCGCGTCGCCTTCGCGCCATGCGTCACCGGCAGCATCGGCACCTTCGCGGCGGCGTAGTCATTCTTCTGCAGAAGCGAGAGCGCCCAGAAGTGCGGTGGCGTCCAGAAGAAGATGATTGCCACCAGCAGGAGCGGATCGAGCGAAAGCGAACCCGCTTTTGCGGCCCAGGCGATCGCCGGCGGCAGCGCGCCAGCGAGACCGCCGATGACGATGTTCTGCGGCGTCGAGCGCTTCAGCCACATCGTGTAAACGACCGCATAGAAGAAAATGGTGAACGCCAACAACGCCGCCGCGAGCGTGTTCGCGGCAAGTTGCATGGTCACGACGCTAAGCGCCGACAGCGTGAGGCCCAGCATCAGGGCTTCTTCACGCGGCACACGTCCGGCGGGGATGGGCCGCGTGCGCGTACGGCTCATCACCGCGTCAATGTCGCTGTCGAACCACATATTGAGCGCGCCCGAGGCGCCGGCCGCCACCGCAATTGAGAGGATCGCGGCGAAACCGAGAACGGCATCGCCCGCCCCGGGCGCGGCGACATAGCCCACGAGCCCAGTGAACACCACCAGGCTCATCACACGCGGCTTCAGTAGCGCGACGTAGTCGCTCGCGCTCGCGGTCCGTTCGTCCGAGGCGGTGACATCAACCAACGCTGAGCCTCAGTGATGTGTATCCGGCTTGATCACCGGCAGTTCGTTGAATTGGTGGAAGGGCGGCGGCGACGACAGCGTCCATTCGAGCGTGGTCGCGCCCTCGCCCCACGGATTGGCGCCGGCCTTGCGGCGGACCAGGAACATCTCGACCAGCACCACCAAAAACACCAGGACGCCCACGCCGGTGATGACGTAGCCCAAAGAGGAAATCTGGTTCCAGTACGTGAACGCTTCGGGATAGTCGATGTAACGGCGCGGCATCCCCTGCAACCCGAGGAAGTGCTGCGGGAAGAAGATGATATTGACGCCGACGAACATGATCCAGAACTGCAAGCCAGCCAGGAAGCCGTTGTAGCGGTAGCCGCTCATCTTCGGGATCCAGTAGAAGAAGCCCGCGAAGATCGCGAACACCGCGCCGAGCGACAGCACGTAGTGGAAGTGCGCGACGACATAATAGGTATCGTGCAGCGCGGTATCGACGCCCGAGTTCGCGAGCACCACGCCGGTGACGCCCCCGACGGTGAACAGGAAGATGAAGCCGATCGCCCACAGCATCGGCACCTTGAACTCGATCGAGCCGCCCCACATGGTGGCGATCCAGCTGAAGATCTTGATGCCGGTCGGCACCGCGATGACCATCGTCGCGGCGATGAAATAGGCTTCAAGATCGAGGCCCATGCCCACCGTGTACATGTGGTGCGCCCAGACGACGAAGCCGATGACGCCGATCGCGACCATGGCGTAGGCCATGCCGAGATAGCCGAACACCGGCTTGCGCGAGAAGGTCGAGACGATCTGCGAGATCATGCCGAAGCCCGGCAGAATGAGAATGTAAACTTCGGGGTGACCGAAAAACCAGAACAAATGCTGGTACATCACGGGATCGCCGCCGCCGGCGGCGTTGAAGAATTGAGTGCCGAAATTGCGGTCGGTCAGCAGCAT
>FKKE01003015.1_pt1 | contig 56084 bp, 53 predicted proteins | sample 1106331 | NCBI WGS metagenome assembly FKKE01 (sample SAMEA3931202, study PRJEB13176) | freshwater metagenome | biome: Drinking water system; feature: drinking water; material: freshwater | place: China | collected 2013-02-06 | reverse complement strand
CACCATTGACCCAAAGCCCAGAATCAACACCTACGACAAGCTTGTGCTGATGGCGTTCGAAAGTTGGTCGAAGCATCTCGATTGCCCGGTGAATAATCGGCGCTACGTCTACCCGCTCCATTTTTAGCTGAATTTTATCTTGGGTTATTCTCGACACATCGAGCAGATCGTCGATGAGACGACCGAGATGACGTACCTGCCGCTCGAGGATCTCCTGGGTCCACTTACGTTGTGCTGGATCGTCAACGCGATAGTTGAGTTGAATCGCGCTCTTAATCGCTGATAAGGGATTGCGGAGCTCGTGAGAAAGTATCGCGAGAAATCGATCTTTCCGTTTATCTAATTCCTTTAGAGTTTCCTCGGCAATTTTTCGTTGGGTGACATCCTCAATTAAAGCCTCGGTGATTACTTGATTACGCACGTCCCGAGAAATAGCCTTCGTTACTGAAACCCAACGAGTAGTTTTATCATCTCGTTCAAGTTTCACATCGAGCGAGGTATTTTGCGCTACAGAAGTCGACCGTTCTGAAAGGGAGCATCCTACCAACTGTTCGATAATCTCAACTGCTACAGGTGCACGGGAAGATTTCCCAATGATTCGATAAAATGCCGGATTCGCTTCGATTAAAGACCCTTCGGCATTACAGCTGAACACACCGACGTTGAGTCGATTGAGTAATTCATGGAGCCGAAGTTCGAGATCGGTGGCACGCCGTTCGGCCTGGGCGATGAGCGCTGCTCCTTGGCGTTTAATCTGTTCACGATTACGATAAAACTCGAGAAAAACGGAAACCTTGGCTCGCAGGATCTCTGGCACCACGGGCGCAAAAATGTAATCGACTGCCCCAAGGGAGTAGCCCCGTGACACGTGGTTCTCATTGACATTGATCCCGGTAATGAAAATGATCGGCGTGTGTTCTAGATTCTTACGTTTTCGTATAAGCGCCGCGGTCTCGAAGCCGTCAAGCCCGGGCATGTTCACATCAAGTAAGATTACGGCAACGTCATGTTTGAGCAAAACACGTAACGCGTCCTCGCCCGAGGTGGATGTGAGAATATTAGCCTCCAAGTCAGCAAGGACCGATTCTAACGCGAGTAGCTTATCCGGACGATCGTCAACGATCAGCACATTGACTCGCTGGGTATCCTCGCCAGCTTGCGTATCCATGGGACGACTCCTCGGCGGAAATGTCTCGGTCACACTATTAATGCATCTCCTCATGGATGGGGAAAAGCCAGGTCCGAAGTAATGCGATTAATTTCCCCGTGTCGACTGGTTTTGCAATATAGTCAGAAGCGCCAGCATCTATACACTTCTCCCGATCACCCTTCATCGCTTTCGCTGTGAGGGCAATGATCGGCAACGCTCGGATCGAGGGGCTTTTCCTAATTTCGCGCATTGTGTCATAGCCATCCATCCCGGGCATCATGATATCCATCAGCACGACATCAATTCCTGGAGTCGATTCGAGAATGCGAATTGCATCTTGCCCGTTTTCTGCAGACAACACTTGCATGTTTTGCCGCTCCAGAATACTCGTCATCGCAAAGATATTCCGGATATCATCATCAACAACAAGCACACTCTTGTCGGCCAGCACCCAATTCATATTCCGGACTTTCTCCAGGACGGCCTTTGTTGCTTCGGGGAGCAACTGCTGCATGATATGGAGCACTTCGACAACTTCGGTGATAATCGAATCCCGATCGTCCGCCATTCTGATCGCCATCCCTTTCTGAAATCGTTCCAATTGACGTTGATCACGCTTGGACGCGGGCATCGCACCGGCAAGAACGACCGGCATCCCTATCGTGCTTTTGTCTTGGATTGTCTTTAATACTTTGACCGTGTTCTGATCCCACGGAAGAAGGATGGCATCGAAGTGCTGTTGGGCGAGTCGTTCTGCTATCTCATTACTCTCAGCGAGAGATACGATAGAGAGTGAATCCATCGAGAGGTGTGTGAGGACATCCGTAAAGTCCATCGAGCCATTTTCTAAAACAAGAAGTGAACGATGTTTACGCGCGACAAATTCGTTAATCGTCTCAAAGAGCTTATCTAACCGGTCCTTTGTTACTGGCTTTGCAAGCGTTGACAAAGCCCCATAGCGAAGCCCCCGCACACAGTTGTCGTCAGTAGAAATAATGTGCACCGGGATATGTCTGGTGAGTTGGTCGTTCTTTAGGTGAGCAAGAACTCGCCAACCGCTTATGTCCGTTAGACGCAAGTCGAGAGTAATGGCGCGTGGCTGATACTCATGCGCGAGCGCGACCGCAGCAGTTCCATGGGAGGTAACGAGCGCCTTATACCCGTAATCGTGCGCTAAGTCGAGGAGAAACCGTGCGAAACCAACATCGTTATCGACAATGAGAATAGAATTATCCTGTGGTCCAATTTTCAGTCGATCATCACCAAATTCGTCAGCGAGTGAAGTGACCTCATGGATCGCCTCAAGCGGAATAACCTCCTGGATATACTCCGTGACAGTCTCCTCACGGAAGTTTCTTCTCGTCTGGCGTGCACCGCTAGAATACATCGGCAAGTAGAGAGTGAACGAGCTTCCCATTCCCGGTGAACTGGTAAGACGTATCTCACCACCGAGAAGACGCGAGATCTCACGACTGATCGCTAGCCCGAGGCCAGTTCCTCCGTAGCGACGACTCGTGCTTCCATCTTCCTGTTGAAATGCCTCGAAGATAATCTGTTGCTTGTCCGGATGGATGCCGATGCCTGTATCAGATACGGCGATCGCTACAACCTTGTCCCGGTCTTTTAAGGTGGGGACCTCTGAACTCCACTCACGAGGGGCAGGAAAGACCTCGCAGGAGACCCTTCCTTTCGAGGTGAACTTAAAGGCATTCGAGAGAAGATTCTTTATTACCTGCTGGAGGCGCTTCACATCAGTCTCAATGCATTCTGGAAGATCTCGCGCGATCCTTACCGCAAACTCGAGATGTTTCGCCTCGGCCACATGGCGAAAGTTTCGCTCGACATAATCATGAAGCTCACTCAGGGCAAGTTCGCCGATATCTAGGGTCACAGTTCCTGATTCGATCTTCGAGAGGTCGAGAATATCGTTAATCAGCGCCAGGAGATCGTTTCCAGAATCGTGAATTGTTCTACTAAAATCGACCTGTCTTCGAGTTAGATTTCCTTCCTGATTGTTTGCAAGCTGGTCGGAAAGGATAAGCAAACTATTAAGTGGCGTTCGAAGCTCGTGCGACATGTTCGCAAGAAATTCTGATTTGTATTTCGAAGTCAAGGCGAGCTGTTCCGCTTTTTCTTCGAGAGCCTTGCGCGCCTGTTCCACTTCTTGATTCTTGCGCTCCACTTCGACGTTTCGATCCGCAAGGAGTTGTGCTTTCTCCTGTAACTCGAGGTTCGTCTTCTGGAGCTCCTGTTGTTGACTCTGTAATTCCTTAGCGAGCGATTGAGATTGCTTGAGCAGATCTTCGGTGCGTGTATTAGCAACAATGGTGTTAAGCACGATCCCGATACTTTCAGTGAGCTGATCGAGGAACACCTCATGTGTTGGGCTGAACTGCTCGAATGAAGCGAGTTCGATTACCCCTTTCACCTGTCCCTCAAAAAGAACAGGGAGCACCATGATGTTGCGGGGTGAGGCATCGCCAAGCCCAGAGGTAATTTTCATATAATCTGATGGCACGTTACTGAGAACAAGCTTCTCAGCTTCGAGGCCACACTGTCCGACGATGCCTTCGCCGAGTCTGAGTGTCGTAGGTGTGCCATCATTTGCCGCAAAACTTGCAAGTAAATGCAGCCGTTGCTCCTCTTCTTCCCTTGCAGCCTCGAGCGTATAAAAGACCGCCTGTTGAGCAGATACTACTGGGGCAAGTTCGGAAAGAATCATCTTCCCCACGGCGAGCAAATCGCGTTGACCTTGAAGCATCCGCGAAAACTTCGCCAAGTTGGTTTTCAGCCAATCTTGCTCACTATTTTTCTGCGTCGTATCGCGTAGGTTACGGATCATCTCATTGATATTATCCTTGAGTGCCGCGACCTCCGCTTTTGCTTCCACGTTAATTGATCGGGTGAGGTCACCTTTCGTTACAGCCGTGGCAACTTCGGCGATTGCACGTACCTGGTTGGTTAGATTCGCTGCGAGCTGATTTACGTTATCGGTGAGATCTTTCCAGGTCCCAGCGGCGCCAGGGACACTCGCTTGCCCACCGAGTTTCCCTTCCACGCCCACTTCCCGCGCTACAGTAGTTACCTGCTCGGCAAATGTCGCGAGGGTGTCAATCACACCGTTAATCGTGTTTGCAAGCTCTGCAATCTCACCCTTAGCATCGACGGTGAGCTTCTGCTTGAGGTTTCCGTTTGCGACCGCGGTCACTACCTTGGCGATACCGCGCACCTGGCTCGTAAGGTTTCCCGCCATAAAGTTCACGTTATCGGTGAGATCCTTCCACGTTCCGGCAACCCCTTGAACAAGGGCCTGGCCGCCGAGTTTCCCTTCGGTTCCTACTTCGCGTGCCACTCGAGTTACCTCGGAGGCAAATGAGCGAAGCTGGTCCACCATGGTGTTGATCGTATCCTTCAATTGAAGAATCTCACCTTTCACTTCGACAGTGATTTTCTTCGAGAGGTCGCCACTGGCAACTGCCTTGGTCACGTCGGCGATGTTTCGAACTTGAGCGGTAAGGTTTCCCGCCATGAAGTTCACGTTATCGGTGAGGTCCTTCCAAGTTCCGGCAACCCCTTGAACGTCTGCTTGTCCACCGAGTTTCCCTTCGGTTCCCACTTCACGTGCGACGCGTGTGACCTCTGAGGCAAAGGAATTCAGCTGGTCCACCATGGTGTTCACTGTATTCTTCAGCTCGAGGATCTCACCTTTCACGTCCACGGTGATCTTCTTCGAGAGGTCACCGTTTGCGACGGCTTTCGTTACGTCGGCAATGTTTCGAACTTGGCTGGTGAGATTCCCCGCCATAAAGTTTACGTTATCAGTGAGATCCTTCCAGGTGCCAGCAACATCGCTCACCTCTGCTTGCCCACCGAGTTTCCCTTCGGTGCCGACCTCACGCGCGACGCGGGTAACTTCAGAGGCGAATGAATTGAGCTGGTCAACCATGGTGTTGATCGTATTTTTGAGCTCAAGAATCTCGCCCTTTACAGGCACCGTGATCTTCTTCGAGAGGTCACCGGTTGCGACGGCTTTGGTTACGTCAGCAATGTTTCGAACCTGTGCCGTTAAGTTACCGGCCATCGAGTTCACGCTATCGGTGAGGTCCTTCCACGTTCCTGCCACTCCCGGAACATCGGCTTGACCCCCGAGCACACCTTCCGTTCCAACTTCTCGGGCCACCCGCGTTACTTCCGAAGCGAACGAGCTCAACTGATCCACCATGGTGTTCACTGTATTCTTGAGCTCGAGAATCTCGCCTTTTACGTCCACGGTGATCTTCTTTGAAAGCACGCCTTTGGCCACAGCGGTGGTTACGGCGGCAATATTTCGAACTTGGTCGGTGAGGTTCCCGGCCATAAAATTTACGTTATCGGTTAAGTCTTTCCATGTTCCGGCGACACCTTGCACCACTGCTTGCCCGCCGAGCTTCCCTTCGGTTCCAACTTCGCGCGCAACACGGGTCACCTCTGAGGCGAAGGAACCAAGTTGGTCGACCATGGTGTTAATCGTGTTCTTGAGCTCAAGAATTTCGCCCTTAACATCGACGGTGATCTTTCTTGAAAGGTCGCCTTTGGCTACCGCAGTTGTTACGTCAGCGATGTTTCGGACCTGGCCAGTGAGATTTCGCGCCATTGAGTTCACGCTATCGGTGAGATCTTTCCAAGTACCCGCAACACCTTTCACCTCAGCTTGTCCGCCGAGCTTTCCTTCCGTTCCTACCTCACGAGCCACGCGAGTTACTTCGGAAGCAAATGAACTGAGCTGATCAACTAAAGTATTAATTGTGTTTTTCATTTCGAGAATTTCACCTTTCACGTCAACGGTGATCTGTCGAGAAAGGTCGCCATTGGCGATGGCAGTAGTCACTTCAGCGATATTTCGCACCTGTGCCGTGAGGTTTCGCGCCATGGAGTTTACATTGTCGGTGAGATCTTTCCAGGTTCCAGAAACGCCTTTGACGTTTGCCTGCCCGCCGAGAATACCCTCCGTTCCAACCTCGCGCGCAACGCGAGTTACCTCAGAGGCAAAGGAGCTGAGCTGATCAACCATGGTGTTAATCGTATTCTTCAGCTCTGCGATTTCGCCTTTGACATCAACCGTGATTTTCTTGGAAAGGTCGCCTTTTGCTACTGCAGTTGTTACCGCCGCGATGTTTCGAACTTGGCCGGTGAGGTTTCGTGCCATCGAGTTCACGCTATCGGTGAGATCTTTCCAGGTTCCAGCGACTCCCTTCACCTGCGCTTGTCCACCGAGAATTCCTTCAGTTCCTACCTCACGCGCAACGCGCGTCACCTCAGAGGCAAAGGAGCTGAGCTGATCCACCATGGTGTTCACTGTGTTCTTGAGTTCGAGCATTTCGCCCTTTACGTCCACAGTGATTTTCTTCGAGAGGTCGCCATTGGCAACGGCAGTGGTTACTGCCGCGATGTTTCGCACCTGCGCCGTAAGATTTCCTGCCATGAAGTTCACGCTATCCGTGAGGTCCTTCCAGGTTCCAGCGACCCCTTTCACTTCCGCTTGGCCGCCGAGTTTGCCCTCGGTGCCTACTTCGCGTGCCATGCGGGTTACTTCAGAAGCAAACGAATTGAGCTGGTCGACGGCTTCGTTAATGGTGTTTTTTAGTTCGAGAATTTCGCCTTTGACGTCGACGGTGATTTTCTTCGAGAGGTCGCCCTTCGCGATTGCCGTCGTAACCGTGGAGATGTTTCGCACCTGTGCGGTAAGATTTCCTGCCATCAGGTTTACGCTATCGATGAGGTCTTTCCAGGTTCCAGCGACCCCAGTAGTCTTCACCTGTCCGCCGAGTTTGCCGTCCGTTCCGACCGCGCGAACGATTCGGGTCACCTCCGAGGCAACCGAACCAAGTTGCGCCGCCATACGATTGACCGTTTTTGCCACCCGTAGGAACTCGCCACGCAGCGGTCTACCATCAACTTCAATGGCGATTCGTTGGCTGAGATCTCCCTGCGCCACGGCGCCAATGACTCGCGCCATTTCACGGGTCGGATGTACGAGGTCTCCAATCAGCGAATTGACCGAAGTAACAAGGGAAGCCCAGGAGCCGGTAACAGTCGGCATTTCAAGACGGACATTTACCTTACCCTCTCGGCCAACGTGGAGGCTCACCCGCTTTAATTCGTTCGAGAACTCGGCGAACGTCTCCATCACCTCATTAAAATTATCAGCGATCTTTCCATCAATTCCGGTGCAGTCGACTGGTAGACGTGCTGAGAAATCACCCTTCTTTAAGGCGAGGAGTGCTGCCAAGAGGGCATCTCGCTCAAGATTTTTATGGACAGGAGGGGGCAATTGGCCATTGGTTTCGGCATCAATTGGATTGAGCATGAGTTCCTCTGTGGCTAGGAGGGTGATCGTCACCCTCGTATAATAAGGACAGGGTTTGCACCATGACGCGGATCACCCCTCAGGCTTAGGGTGCGCTGAGCTGTTTTTATGAATTACGGCAGCAATGATTAACAAGAACGCAACTAAGCGGAGGAGGTAGACAAACGGTCGGAACTCATCCATTTCAGTTACAAGCGCAAGGATGATGCGCTCAATCGCGAGTAACCAGAAGGCGTAGCTGAAGTTTATGAAAAACCGGTCCTGCGTCTTTTTGAAGAACGTGAGGAAAAGCAGCCCTGAGACTAGAAAGCCCATCGTGATTGAACCAGAGATAAACTCTAACATGATACTTTTCTCCTTAAGCAGTTTCCCAAATTAATCCATAGAGGAGCACCAGCACGGCCGCGAGTGTCACCAAGCTACGGATGAACACTAAGCTAATTGTAGTCGGTAGTAGGATAAGGTCGATGTAGAGTAGGGCATTTGCGACGGCGAGCAAGATGAAACAAAGGCCGCTCCAGAACAGCAGTCGCGCTCGGGCCTTAAAATAACCGCGAAAAAGCATGATTGCACAGCCAACGCTCGCAATTGTGCAGAGCGCATAGACAAGCTTATCCATCGTTATTCTCCCGCTTAAAGCGAAATGCTTCAGAGAAACTGCGTATTCCACTAACCGGCTTTGAGTAAATCGCTTCTATTACTTTGATTCTGCGTTCTCGATATGCCTCGGCAAGAAGTGTTACTGCGGTTACGAGATTCTCTGATTTTGGCTCGTAACGGTATTCTTTGGTCGAGGAATCGAATGCCACAAAACCGGTCTCGACGAGTTTCGCGAGGCGCTGTTGGATTGAAGCCGCACTGCTCCGCACTTGATCGTTTACCCGATCGAGTGACCATGATTTTTGCGGATCGTTTTTCACTAGGATTAAAATCTCCAGTTCTTCGAGAGAATCAATGTATTTGGAAATCAGTTCAAGGACTTGCTTTGATAATCCATGGCTCACGGGCGAACTCTCGGATCAAGGAACGGTTAGGCGATTGAGAAACTACGGAATAATCGTCTAGTAAAACGCACTTCTCCATGATCGGGATCATCTTCCGCTCCTCCTAACCGGATTATGAAACTGATCAGCATCATGGCGGAACTGAAATGGTGGAGTTACCGTTTGATTGTATTTGAAGAGTTGGATAAACGATGAGGGGGGTAATAATATTATGTCACGCGCTACACTATTAATGTTGTTGAGCATTGCGATATTTTGCGGATGTTATACCAAGAAAGTGGAGCGGACAGTCGAACCCACCCGCGAGGTTGTGGTTCATGAACATCCTGCGGATCAGCAAGTGGTAATCGAGGAGGACCGAGATCCGCTGGTTGAGCGGCGTAAACGGGTGACTGTTACTCGGTACTAATTTGCGTACGCGGACCAAGCTGAACGTAAATCGGCGAGTAGTTGCGATGAGGATCCTTCGGAGGAGAACACAATGAGCAGATATCTTTTATCAACTGTAATCACTGCGATTTTATTAATGTTTGGCATATCGTATGCGGGTGCTGCGACTGAGTATACGACGATCGAGAGTGTCGTCGAAGTCGAGAGAGACCGACCAGTGCGAGAGAGAGTTGTCAGAATTACCGGTCCCGATCGAATAGTATATCGCGTAGAGGCACCCGTACGTGAAATTGAGCGCATTACCGAAGTAATTGAGGAGCGGCCTCAAACAGTGATTTCCTTTCGGGGCGAAGTACTCGATGATAACGGCTCAAAGGTTTTTCGGGTAAAGGATTGGAATGAGACGACCGTTACGAAGACAGACTCGCGGGGGAACATCATTGAACAGTCGCAAACCGTAACGCGGACCGAAGAAATCCGCTGACACGACAACCGAGAGAGAAAACACCTTTCTCTCTCGGGAATTTAAAAAAATGTGTAAATCTTCCACTTTTTTCAGTATCACTCGCCCTTCGTCTATGCTAGAGACTGATCGTTCTATTGTCAGGACGTATGAATTTAATATCTAACCGTAAAGAGAGGAGTCTATGAGAGTATCTCGAAAAAGTGCACTACTTCTATTAGCCTGTGGGAGCGTGTCTCTAGCAAGCAATGCATTTGCCATTTCTACGTTTCTCAGTGTCGGCAATAACACATCTGCCTCCGGGAGTTCGCTGACAGTAAATGCTGCAGATATTTTCGTAATCGATTTTGAAGCAGACAAGAGCTACTCCTGTGAGGCGATTCCGACAGATATCGATTCCAATTTTGACTTCGATACTACGCTTGATGGTACGACCGGGACGACACCGCCGACAATTTCCGCCAGATCGACAGGGAATATGACGCCAGCGATCACCGGCGAGAGTGGCGATGCCGGAAACAATCGGCTTTCCTTTATCACAGCCACGGCAGATCGTTACCAGATTACCGTTACGAACGCTAAAGTAGGAGGCGAGGTAGTTCGGGTGCGTTGTTTGGAGACAACGCTCTATGGTGGCTATAACACCAACGTAAACGACTTTAACTTCTTGGAGTTAACGAATACGAGTGATGACTCGATCTCAGGGACCATCACGGCCACGAACTTTGATGGTGAGGTCGTCATCGACGAAGACGATTTTACCGTCGCCGCAAACTCGCGGTCCGATATTGATATCCATACTGCCGCAGGCACAGATAAATTCGGCATTATCAAAGTGGTTCATAATGGCCCATTTGGCTCGCTCCAGGGAGTCGTGTCACAATACTCGGGATCAGTGAGCGATTTTGATCTCTCCACCAGCACGCCATTAACCCCACGTGAGCAAGTTCAATAAGCGGAGGGACGAATGGTGGGGGAAGGTATGCGGCGCCGTGCTTGTGCTCGGCGTCTGCATACCGCTCTCGGTTCACTTTCTCCCAGAAGCAAAGCCGTCTCTGAAACAACAGCGTGCTGAAGTTCGCGAGCAGGTAGGCGAAGTCAATGCTGTTCCAGCCACGGCAGAGCACACGATGTTGACGTTGAGCGAAGAACCGCCCCTGAAGGATAAGCAATCCCCAGAGAACGCTTCGGTGGAGAATGGAGCGGTTATCCCTTCGGTTACTTATAGCAAAGCGGAACGTGAAGCGGCGCTCCAGACAATATTCGGCCCAGCTGAAGAGAGAACCCCCGAGGTAATTGCGGCCCATCGCGAAGCCCGATTCTATCGATACCTACGGAACGTCTCGCAATTCGAGGGTCTGAATTCATCGCAAGCACCATCAGTTTCGGTCGCAGAACGACAATCGCAAGTAGTCACAGGTGAACCATCGACTAAAACGCCAAATGGCGTCACGAACCCTTATACAGCTCTCAGAGCTGAACTTGCGGCCGCTCCGGCTCCTCATAATAGCCCTGACGCTCAAAGTGAACGCGAGAATAAATTTCTCCGCTACGTTGAGCTTGCACGAAAATCAGAATCGCTTGCGGGCATGAAGTAACGTCTACTGTCCTGGGAACGGGATCACGTAACGGTCCCGCTGTATCATGTACGCTCGCGCTGCGAAGTCCCCGCCAGTGCTTTGGATCAGAATCGAACCATAGGTATTTGGCGGAACGGGAAGGACCATTCGTTCTGATGCAAACGGGGGGAGTTTGGGTGAGAGGGTTGCGATGTTTGCGCCGAGATCGTCAAGCACCTGCGCCGCAAGGACAATCGTTCCCGCCGTTGGATTAAAGACTTCAAGTTCAGTAGCATGATTGATGAAACTGTTAAATTCGGTTACCTGCTCGTCCCCGGGGGATCCGGCGAAGGGAGCGGTGTAGGCATAGAGAAGCCTTCCGAACTCGTCCAACCGATAGAAGAAAACGAGCGTACTTAACTCTCCTTCGGTCGGACGCACTTCACTCGCGCCGATTTCAAGATCGCCGAGATACCCCGCGTCACCCCACTTCGTCACAATTTCGTGGTGTGTTCCCCGTGATTGAAGCGTAATTGAGCGGTCGGCTAATGTCGTCCCACCTTTCGCAAAAACCTTAAGCCGGGCCTTCGCGCGGCTCGTCTGAACGTTATTCATTTCAATGACACTGAGCTCATGATGGGCATTCGATACTCCGCTGAACACTGACATGGCCGTGGACGGTCGAAGTGGGATACTGAGCGCAGTGTTAAAATCAGTACAAGAGGGTCCAACACATCCGTAATAGTAGCGGGCTGCAGTAAGGTAAAACGGCGGATCTGTTTCGTCAGAACGCTTCTTCGGAGAGAACGTTGCCATACCGATCGCGTCACGGTTCTCTCCGCGGGTAAGTCCAACGTGTCCAGGGAGGTCAATTCGTCCACCGTTTACTACCTCAACGCTTGCGCTCTCGACGACCGCTCCTTGGTCATCATAGTAGATAATTGTTCCGCGGAGTGCTTCGCCATCTTCATCGTCGGCATCAGCAATACGAATCCAATTCGCAACGACTGCCGCGGGATCAGTGCCAATGTGGAAAGTATTCAGTGGCACAGTGAGTTTGCCGGTGCGTGCAGTGGCAAATGGTTCGTAGAGCGCAAAGTCAAATGATCCGTAAGCAACAGCCGACAAGCTTGGCTTATACGTGGTGATACCGCCCGACCAAGCACCAAGTTTTCGCGTATTCACTGTGACACACACCGTTCCATAAGTATCTGGGCCAAGGCCGATATCATTTACAATAAAGTCACGCTTCAGGTGTGGACTGAGCTCGGCTGATACCTCTCCAACGACAAGGCCGCTCGCATTTCGGTAGGCAAGGTGAACACCGAGAGAATCGTCAGTTCGATTGATCACCGACGCAACATTAATCTGACCCAAAAATCCATTCGCGCCGGCACATGCACGTTTGCCGAGAATATCGTAGGCACAGTCCTTCCCTTTTTGGTTAAGGCAGGCGCCGGGAGTGTCAGGTGTTGTGCCTCCCGATGAACTGCTTGAGGAACTTGTTGATGTCGAGCTACTCGATGTGCTTGAAGTTGAACTTGACGTTGAACTTGAACTCGAGGATGAGCTTGATGAGGAGCTGCTACTTGAGCTTGAACTGCTTGAGGAACTGCTAGAAGAGCTGCTCGAAGATGATGAACTAGAGGAACTACTTGATGAACTTGAGGAGGAAGAAGAAGATGATGATGAGGAAGAGCTACTACTTGATGAGCTCGAACCACCAGCTGGGGCGTTACTTACAGAAACAGTCGCCGAAGTTGTTCCTCGACTCTGAAAGTTGAAGCTCAAGCCACCACCAGGAATGGTGTAACTTTGGTTCAGATCAAGTGTTGTAACTAGGTAACTGTAGTTGGGATTATCGGATCCATAGTGGATGAAGATACGCTGTCGATACTCTGAGAGTAGTCCAGAAGCATAACCCCCAAGCTGTTGCCGATAGGAGATGAAGTAATTCGCACCGCCCGGCCGAGTATATTTAAGTATATAAGGATGCGGCGCTGAGCTGATAGCAAGCTCGACTGGAGACAGAGAGAAAGTTCCGTTCCCACCGTTCGTTATTACTTTCTCGGGCGGGATCCAACCTTCTTGGAATGCATGGATCGCATTGAATTGCCGGGCGCCATATCCACCGATTCCCATCGGGCAGGATTTGTCTCCATACTCTTCCGATGTTGCATTATGATTGACAACACCGTCATCGTTCGGGTCGATTGCCGCGTGATGCATCCCAATATTATGGCCAATTTCATGGCTCACGATATCAATCGCGTTGCAATACTGACCGATGATGTAACTGTTATTGTTATAATAAATGCCCGCCGCTCCGCCTTGACAAGAATTGGTCGGTAAAATGTAGACGCGATAATTCCAATTGTTGAGATTAATTCCCTGCGACTGAAGAATTGACTTTGCTTCGTTTCCGTACTGTTCGGCGGTGAGGTAGGTACAACTCCCCGAGGTCGATTGTGGCAGAGTTACAGTAAAGACATCATAGTCCCCGTCGCCATTATGATCGGAGGAAAAAGTCATCGCATTGTACGAACTCGCCTCGTAGAGGCCGCGCACATTTTGGGTTCCAGCCCAATAGAGATTATCGAGACTCGTCTCCGTGCAGCTCACATTATAGGTGCTTGAGTTTATCCGAACGACAGCGAGCGACTTGGTTCCAACGACGAAACTTGGCGGTGCGTCCTCAGTAACGGTAAGTTCATTTTCAGCGACAACGATTTCATTTTGTTCGGCGGTGTAGAGACCGTTCACGGCTACGCGTGCTCCGTCTTTTACTCGTGGGTTTTTTCGACCAGAGAAACGAAGTCGCGTCCGCTCCCCGTTTGTTCCTACGATTTCGACGATCTCGATTGCCGAGCTATCCAAGTAGTCGATAACGCCAACCTCGATTTTACCGGTGAACAGTTGTCTTATGGATGATTGGGCAAAAGCCTTTGTCGTAAGGACCACGATACTGAGCAAGGCGAATAGTGTGAGAGCAAGCAGGGCGGATGGCCGCCACTGTGTTCGGCTGAATAGCTGATAACTCAGGATATACGTGTGACCCGCAACTACCATAACCTGATAATATTTTTCGCCCGTAGCGCCACCGAGGACTCTGCAGTGACTTGACACAGCGGTACGAAGAGGTGGTGCAAGAAGTGTGCGCAGGTGAGCACGTAAGGAGAATAACGAATGGTGCCTGAAAGTCGGTGCTCCTTATGCGGCATTTGGTCTAGATGAGAACCCAATGAATTTGGTTCCAGGCCGCCCGGAGCTTCACCGAACTGTTGGCACAGGAATTGCTTCTCACCCTCGGTAATTGGTGGATTCTCGTATCCACCACCCGTGGAGTGTCTAACGTGCCCCGATCTCTCCGTTATTTTTCGCTCATTGGACTCATTACCTGCTCCGTCGTTCTTGCTTCACCCGCTTTGGGTGCAAGGGTGAATGGGAAAGCGGACTCGCGTATTAACCGGCTCTATGCACGGTTCATTGCGCCGGATGACAACCAGTCGGAAACGGGTGTACAGGGGGCAGTGAAACGGATTACGAAATTAAAAAATGGGCGTCTTCGTGAAGATCGGTTGAAGATTAACCTCGTTGTCCCTGTGCCGGGGGAATTTCCAGCATTCAAAGGCATCGATGAAGCTCTTGCTGCTGACGTGCAGATTTCATTTAGCCGTAACAAGAAACCATATGCCGAGTGTTTGCTTGACGCGTCCGAGATTCACCGGGAGGCGAACATTGAAGTTGGGGCGCGCGAGACAGCAGAAGTTTCATATCATATCGAGCTTGTAAAACGCGCGCGAGGACCAAAAACAAGACTTATCGCGAAGCATGGCGCTTGCGATATCAACCTCGAAATGGAAGGCGTTCAAACAGGGATTCCGAACCTCGAACGAGGTGATCGCGCAAGCTTCACGCTAGAGACCGAATCTGGCGCGGAGCCCTTCCTCGTAGGCGAATTGTAACAATCTTAAACCCCTGCGGCTCATTTTCCAATGGTGCGCAATGGTCATTTCTTTGCGATCATAGAGTGATGCTCGATTCAATCCATTACTATAACGCGCGTCACGATTGCGCCGTTACCGTTACTTACTATGACTACTGGTGTGAGCGACTTCTGAGTTGTGCACCGATACCAGTCGATGGTCTCGCACTAGAGTTAATGGCGGGAGGGATTGAGCTCGCTCGGCGGGGCGCTTCTGCTTTCCCGAGTTGGCTGGTGACAGACCTTGATGAAGCTCTGTTGCGCCGTGGATTTCAAGAACTGAATACCAATGGCCAATCTCATGTGACTGCAATTTGTGCCAACGCGGCGGCGCTCCCGGTAGCAAGCGAGAGTCTTTCGGCGGTTTTCGTGCAAGGTGGGCTTCATCATGTGAGACCGCACCTCAGCGAGGTCTTGGCTGAAATCGGACGTGTGCTCCGGCCCAACGGTATCCTCATTGCTTCAGAACCGGCAAACGATAACCTGCTCATTCGCGCGTTTCGTCGGTGTTGGTATGCGATTCATCCGCTTCAAGGGAACGACCCCGACGAAGATGGATTTACCGAAGATGGGCTTCGGATTTTGCTTGCGGCCGCCAATCTTGAACTTCGGTCATACACAAGATTTGGTTTCCTCGCCTATCCATTGCTTGGGAATACTGACCTCGTACCACTTTTTCGTCGTAGCAAAAGTACCAGCTTCGCGAAGACATTAATCAAGTTTGACGAGTTCCTTGAAGCGGTTCCTGGAATTAAGTCATTTGCTTGGGGAAGCATTTTTACTGCGGTCAAGTCACCGTGTTAATTGACCTGCTCATTTACTACTCTGCTGGCGAGATCCTTCGATTAGGTGGGAACGTCTATGACGTTGGGCTCCTGAGAGAGGTGATGATTGGTAACGGTTATGCTGAGGCGCTAGAAGTCATTGCATTTCCCGCTCCTCCGATGATGCTGTATTTGTTTTCTTTTCTGTCACTTTTCCCCTTTCCAGTAGCTGCGTGCGCATGGAGCCTTCTTAATGTAGCTATCGTCCAGAAGACGATAGCGAACATCAGTTGCGTCTCGTCACTGTCCTCCTTTAGCACATTGCACCTTGGCCAAAGGATGGTGTTGTTACTTTCATTTTGGCCGGTATGGAAGGCACTCTACTTTGGCCAAACATCGCTCATCGTCATGAGCTGTGTTGTATACAGCAACTTTCTTCTGTCACGAGGGCGGAATTTTGCTGCAGGTTTAGTCCTTTCGGGGATGTGGTTCAAGCCGCAATTTATGGCCCCAATTTTTGGCATTCTCCTCGTAGCTGCTTTTCAAAGGAGATTGTGGACCCTCTTTACAGGTTTCTCGGTTGCGAGTGCAGTTCACGCGTTACTCACACTCAGTATTCAACCAGAGGTTTATACTCGTTTCCTGAGTCAGAACCACACCATCGCACAACATCTTGATATGAGTTCGGCATCTTTAGTCGACTTTATCGCGCTTACTGTAGGAATCGATCTCCCGTTATGGCTTCCCATCGTGCTTGGGGTATCGGGAGGGGTTTTGATTGCGGCACGGCTCGGTATGGAGAGAGATCTGTTGGTTCGAGCCGTGTTACCACTCTGTCTCCTCTCAGCGCCATATGGCTGGAGCCACGACTACGTGCTCATTCTCTATCATTATCTCTTCTTGGGTACGAAAGCATTTGCCCGACGCGGGGAACGATCAGTGCTTGGACTGATCATGATCCAAGTGTTCGTGAACGCTGTGCTTCTTGCAACCGCAGAGGAAGCATATACGTTTTGGTTTCCAATACTGATAAGTCTAGGAACCTTCATCGAAGGAAGAAACAAGCCGAATATCCGCACAACAACAGCTTCCCCTACCAAGACATCGCGCTAAGCCACACGAATTTCCGAACTCAGTGTTTCTATAGAAATGGTTACTCGGAGTAATCACACCAAAAGTTCGGTTGGCACATTTCATGCAACTTGTTTTGGCGAGGGGTTTTTTAAGAGCGGGTGCCTACAGCAGTATCGTTTTCGCGATATTCTCACCCAATACATAGTGGGCGTCGTAAGACGTGACTAAAAATGTGTGTTTGCGCCGTAGTGGGGCGTGCGCCTAAAGCATAATTCTGGACACCTATGTCAAAACAACTAAGGATCGAAGATCCCAATGCCGCGTTTCTTATCGTAACAAGGACTCACGCAGCGACTCTTTGCTCCAACAACGACAGAGACTCTGAGGAGCGCATTCTAAGTCAGCTAGCGAAGTATCAAGAAATTCATCAGGTGATCATCTATGCGTTCTGCTGCCAAAAGAATTGTTACCTCCTGCTTGCGAGGTTTCCACATGCAAACAAAAGCGTGTTCTTACGAGACTTTAATGCCTCAGTGGCAAAAGCTTTCAAGTATGATCAACCCTTAACTGTAGCCCACGGAAAGTTCTGGAAGGACCGTCTCGCTGATTGGGTGCTGCCAACGACCGCTGATATTACACATTGGGTGCTTCAAGCGGCAGCAATTGAAGATGGCTACAATTCCTTCCAAGAAGCAACTCACGGAGCTCGTCGATTGTGTAAGCTTATAGATCGCTCAGACTATAACAATCGAAAGCGGTATAACCAATCACTCACCGTTGAGGATTGTACTCGCTCTTACACTCTCCATTTTCAAAAGGTTACCGAGGAGCCATACCGCCGTGGAAGTTCACCCCACGCGCCCAATATCGAAATGTTAATCAAGAGTGCTCGTGATCAAGGTCTGGTTACTGCTTCGCGAGGCAAACGAAATACGCCGGTTGTATTTAGTCTCGAGCCAAATGCGCGTAGAGAGTATGAAGACAGGCTTCGATTAACAATTTCCAGCTCGAAGAGCACACCGACGAACTACGGAACGGCGGAGCAGAGCGGAGTGCTCACAAAAAGTGAGGCGGTACTACTTACTCAGCTCAAGAAAGTGAATGGATCATAACGCTTTCCCCATGACGCTGTTCTCTCGTAGTGTACCTGTCTATTAACTTCCATCCCTTGAGACCGATCGAAAAATCCCTTATATGTTTCTCACGTCGCTACTCGCAGCGGCGATAGTTGTTCACCGTGTTGTTCTTAAACAAACAATCCGCAAACGAGAAGTGATGTAGGGAGTTGAGCGATGAAATATCTTAGTGCGCTGCTTCTTTTGCTAATTAGTGTCGAGCAAGCAGGTGCGGTCACTCTGTTTGAGGATGACTTCGACAGCTATCAGGGCAGCATCGATTTTCGAAACGGGATTACTAGCGGAACAAGTGACTGGTATGCTGGCCAATTTCAACCAAACATTCGGCCGACCCTTGCTAACGTAGGGGTCATGGGTTCTGCTGGCCTTGTTTTTGGAAGTGGGAATGTGGCTTGGTTCCTCGACGACGCTGGTATTCTTATTAACGTAAACACTGTTGGCTACGACGAGGCTTTACTCAGTTTTCAGTGGCGGACGATTGGCGCTAGTGTCGGCGAGTCGTTTTATGCTGGCTACTACGCTGGCAACCTCGACCAGGATTTCGGACCAAATAATGTAGCACCGTTCTATTGGTCTCATGGAAATCAATGGTTCACTAACCAATGGAACATTATCGACCGCGGAACCGCGCTGTGGGGCGGCCGATCAGTAATGAACTATGCACTGCCGGGAAATGTGGAATCTCTCTGGCTCGCATTTTGGTTTGACAATAATTATATCGGCGGGTGGGATTGCGACTACGCCGTACTCGATAACGTCTCAGTGCGCGCCGGAAGGGACCAGCCGGTTCCAGAGCCTGCAACGTTAGCACTGCTTAGCTTTGGATTGGTTGGCGCTGCCGTGAGACAACGTCGTGTTTTTGTACAAAGTACAGCAAGGCAGAGGCCTCGCAGAGAAACGCGATAACTCAAAGAGAAGGTGCGACCCGCCTGCGAGCAACCGACGGCAATCAATCGGCTCGGTCACACCATCTCGAAATATTCAGGACACTGGGATTCGTTGATCTGTAGTGAATAGAACTGAGACGGTCCGCTGTGATTAATGACCGTTGCCAGGCGACGGGCGTCTCTCAGTACCCACGCGATCTTGAGTTTCTTGAGAATCTGCGCTCCAAATCCCTGAGCTCCAGCAGGAGCGAGATCTGCGGGCACGGCCGGTCGGCAATCCACCAACCGAACGACAGCAATGATTTTGCCCCGATACTCAATCAGCAGTGGACCTCGATAATCTTGGGGCCACCCACGTAGCTCAATGGTTTTCACGCCATCTGCGATTAACTCGGCCAACGCCACGTCGTCGCTTGGACGATGCAGGTTGACCTTCAGCACTTTTGCCGTTGCAACCTGCATTGTTTTCTCCTTGAAAAAAGACGTCGTTCGCACCTCGCGCGGTACTCCCCGCGCGAAGCCGACGGTGAAGGACTTCTACCGAATTGATATATGTGGTCGATAGCGTAGTCGGAAATGCCGAAGAGATCAAACAGGCACTGACAACTGTAGTCGGAAAAATCTAGTCGCGGTTAGTCGGATTCTATAAATCGGGCGGTCCAGAATACCGCCCATACGATCAATGGTGTCCCAAGCACAAAAATTAGCGGCGAATATTTTGCAAGCAGGCCCACAAGGATGAGAAGGACAATAATTGCGCAGATCAAGCCTGTACAGAATGGCAGAATCGATAGCTCGTCTCTTGTTCCCAATCGCTGCTCTATTTTCTCTGCGAATTTTCGATCCAAGTACCGCCCGAAGTTGAGGGAAATAATTCCAATTGAAAACGCGTAAGTGAGCGCGGCGCAGCAAGTGAGGATGAATCCGAGAGTTTCCATGATGACTCTTTCTCGCTTCAGCGGTTACACAATTAAGTATAAACCAATTTATGCTTGCGAGACAGCCAAAGCGAGTGGGCCTCGACTACTCTCTGGCACTGCCGAGTCACCTTGCATGTAGCCTACAACCATTCTTCCAAGGTCGCTTTTAGCTTATCCTTAAGATCATAGAACGCCATATTGTGCCCAGTGTCATTTGAAAAATATCTCTGTACATGCCCGGTACCATTGTACGCAGCCTCAAGTAGCTCGGAATGGTTCGGTGGCACGATATTGTCCTTTAACCCATGCGCGAGCAAGAGGTGAGCCCTTTTGAGTCTTGTCACGTACTCTATGGTTGGAAACGTGTACCTCACCAACGGTGCTAACAAACCGATCACCCATTGAGCGCGCGTAACGCTTCTCAAATCAGTGAATGCCGAAGAGAGGAGGAGCATTTTCGGTTCGTAGAGCGCGGCAATGCGGGCTGCGGGAGCTGAGCCAACCGAAATGCCAAGGACAATAATTTTTTCTGAGGGAACCTGCTCGCGCTTGGTTACGTAGGCCCAGACGGTATCACTATCATTGTATATCCCGGTTTCACTCGGCCAACCCCTACTTCGACCGAAGCCACGATAGTCGAAGTTGTAGGAAGCTATTCCTAAATCGGCGAACCACATCTGGAAAAAGAGAAAGTTTTCCACTGGCCCTCCATTCCCGTGAAAAATGATCGCAACGTAATCACTGAGATCGGTTTGTACTTCTGGCGAGTAGCGCCACACTTCGAGTTTCGTGCCATCCGTTGACTCGATGAAACTGCTTTCAACAAAGGGTGGAATAGGCTTGTTCCTTTGCCAGAGAAACAAAACTTTTGAGAAAAACGCGCCGGGGAAAATATGGATGTCCTGGGTGACCACCAAAAGAACGATGAAACCGATTGAATAGAGGGCGATTGAAAGTAGGTCCATCGGCGTGAGCTAATTAGCGGGTGGTCTTTTAAATACATCCCACCGGGAACCCTCAACCCCGGTCAGTTGATTCGTACTTGCGCATTCTAGTTTTCCTGAATACACGTAGAGCGCCACTGCTTGATTATTCTCTGACGCCTGTTTTAGCGTTTGTGCATATTTATCTTTTAAGTCCGGATGAGAGGGGAAATGCTTCAGAAGGTCCGATGCTTTCAAGCGCACAGGAACGCCGATGAGCTTCCCACCCTTCAGCAGGTCACATCGCGAAAATTCGAGTTCGTGACCGTGGCCATGACTATGGTGAGCTCCTCGACGAAAAGCGAAATCGCCGGAAAATGAGAATGTCCACAGATCGTCGTCTCCTTGTTTGAAGTCAGCGACAGTTCCACTGAATTGAGCGAGCGGTCCGGCGGTTGAGGCAACTTGTGGGTATAATGTGATGCAGATGCAAAGGAGAAGAACGGGGCGTGTCATACTAACATTGCGTGCCAAAAAGTATCCAACATGAGCTCCCCCATCCCCCCACAACCTCTTCCTCATTCCAAAAAACGGGTCCTATGCGACCGTGTTGTGTTGGAAGTCGTAATCATAGCTCCTGTCGATGTTTGAATCATGAATTTTTTGTGGTCTCTGTCATTGATTAGCCATGTACACAAACTCACTTCCCCAAATTTTAAAAGGGGCATGGTAATTGCATTGGCGTAAAGTGTCACGCAATGTAATGTAATGCAAAGTCATCAGTATACGTAACCGATGACCTAAAACACATATGAAAGAAGGTTTTACAGCTATGACACCAGAAAAATGTTCTCTCAAATTCTTTATTGCTTTAATTCTAACAAGCTTTGTCCCACTATCTGACAGCTACTCTGCAGTTGGTATTGTTGGTGAACAGGTGTCTGGACGAAAAAACAGCGGAGCATATGCCGTAGCTGAAGGTGGAGGAGGTGGTGGAAATAATAATTTTCATGATTGTAACCAGAACGGGTATAGTGACTCACAAGATATCAGCAGTGGTAGCAGTGAAGATGTAAATATTAATGGAGTGCCAGATGAATGCTCTTCGGAATGTGATACTCAAATAAGTGGTCTATTACTATTTCACACTCTTGAAAGCACCATCTCGAATATGCAAGACATCAACGCCGACGGAATTCTATGGCTTTGTTTTGCAGACGGAACTAATGTGGTGTGGCCAGCGGGACTTCCTTATCGCAGAATTGAAATCTCCCGAAGTAATCTTTACTTGTACTCACCTCCTGGAGCAACTGCGACCATTGAAAATTTCGGTGTCTCAAGTTCGAGCGATCCCGTAATTAATTCAACGCTTTATTTATACGATGCACAAAACATTCGTATCTCCAATCTGAAACTTATCGCGCGAGAAAATGGTCACGCGCTGCATTTGAATAACGCCACCGTATCTAAGATAAGGAATACGAAACTAAAGACGACTGATGAATTATATTCTGACGCTGCGCTTAAGTTAGAAGGTCTTTCTCAAATTACTTTGGCGTCAGGAATAAATATAAAGGGTGGTGCTGGTGTGTCCGTAGGACAATCTTCGGCAATTGGCACTTGGCAGGATTCAACTATAGATGTACAGAATGGTGCTTTTGGCGTAAGTGGCTTTGTTGGCCTCATTGCGAATTCGGAGTTTAAGGTAGTAAGGCGTAGCAGTCTAGGCTTAGGATCTACGGGAGTTATCGACTCAATAGAAAGTTCAGTTTTTACTTCCCATATGTATGGACCGCTTGATATTTACGGCGGTTATATTGGAAGCATTTCAAACTCTGAGCTCAAAGGGAACCTATTATACGGGTCCCCAGTCATTGATTTTAATTATAGCGGCTCGACAATTGGTGTAATTCGTAACTCCACCCTCGAGGGAGGAATCATAGTTGATTCATGGACAGCTTGCAATCCGATAGCGCCTACTATTCACTTAATTGAAGATTCTATGTTGTTCTTTAACCATGCATTTAATTGGAGTGACGACTGCACTCACATTTATCAAATTATCAACACCACATGCCACCACGATGGCTCTCCGGTGTCATGCTATTAGGCACTTAGTGCCTGCCTGCTTGCTTGCGAAGCAACATCTGGACCCTAATTATCCAAATCGGAGATATGTATTCGTGCTGAGAATTAAAAAAGTATTCTTTTCATTCATACTGCAATTTATTTTCGGTGTATGTTTTTTCAATGCACTTGGTATTGCTCAAGTCAATCCACCATCCGAAGCTTCGTTAACGCAACCGGAGTATTTAAAGAATCGCATTATCGTTAAATTCAAGCCACAGAGCTCTGATTACGGCATAAGTATGGATGCCGAAGAGGTGTTCAACAAAAAGCTGAAGTTTAAAAACACAACCCGTGCCCAGATAAACTCTTTAGATAACCTCATTAGTCGCCATAAAGTTAAAGATATTAAGAACATCTTTGCTCCAGTACTTGGTATAACGACACGCGGCGTTCCTTTGGCTGAAACAATGCACACGCTCGCTCTTCGGCTGAATCAATACGGAAAAGGCTATAGCGATGCTACGCAAGTAGAAAAAGCTGCGGAGATAATTATAACGTATGCCTTAACCTTAGAACCCGAAATGGGTGTCGAAGCAGCCTTAGCTGATTTTCGCTTAGATCCACATGTCGATTATGCCTCTCCGGATTTTATTCTGACCAGTATGCGCGACTCCACTGCCGTGCTGGGTAACTGCGACGAGACTACCTCGGGTGCTCCGATAAATAACTCGGGTGGAGGCATAGAAACGCAGACTGCAATGTCAGGTGCGGGGTGTACACCGAAATTCATTCCGCTACCGCGCCCCGAAACGATCATCCCAGCTCCGCCTATAAATGCTTGGCCAAACGATCCATTTTTTCATTCGTCAGGCAGTTGGGGTCAGTCCTATTCGGATTTGTGGGGCTTAAAGAAGATTGATGCGCTACATGCCTGGCTAAGACCATCCGGCCAAGGAGCGGGTGTTACAGTCGCCGTCATAGACACAGGTATAGATTACAATCACCCTGACCTCACAGCAAATATTTGGCAAAATGACGGGGAGTCGCAGCAGCCAAATGGACTTGATGACGATGGAAATGGTTATATCGATGACCGCATTGGTTGGGATTTCACTAGCTGTAACCGTTACAACATAATAGGGGAGTGTGAACTTGTTAAGAACCCCGACTCCAACCCTATGGATGGGCATGGCCATGGCACTCATGTAGCTGGCACCATAGCCGCAGTTGGCCACAATGCTTATGGAATTATCGGAGTTGCGTGGAAAGCCAAAGTTATGGCGATCAAAGGTTTAAACGATCATGGCCAGGGCACCACAAGCGAATTGGCTGCCGCTTTGGTCTACGCCGCCCAAAACGGAGCGCGTGTCATCAATAATAGCTGGGGTTCCTCTTCGCGTCGATTGCGCAATCAGCCCCTGGAAGAAGCTGTGCGCTTTGCTTATGATATGGGCGCTACCATTGTATTTGCAGCCGGGAACTCCGCAGACAAAGTCAATTATTATACCCCCGCTAATCTCCCTCAAGTAATCAGCGTCGGCGCTAGCGATCACCTTGATGGTTTAGCTAGCTTTTCTAACTATGGTATCACTTTAGATGTATTAGCGCCGGGTGGCGAGAGCGCCTCTTCATGTTCTGCCGCAAATCCCAATCCAACTCTTATTCAATTTGAGGCACCGAGCATTCTTTCTACACGTGCAGGCAGCACGGATCTGCCGGCGGCCTGCGGCAATGGCTGGGCAGGTGCGTTTATTGAAGCCGAACGCTTCTCTCGGCTAAGAGGCACGAGTATGGCCGCGCCGCATGTGTCGGGATTGGCGGCTCTGATTATTGGCGCTTCTCCACAACTCAGCAATGAGGAAGTCAGGCAAGTCATTCGCTCATCGGCCGATGACTTATTTGCAACTGGGGTAGATCCTCAAAGCGGAGCAGGGCGAATAGATGCTTTGCGTTCTTTAGTGAGCGGTCCGGTGCTAACAGCCCAAATCAACGTGCCACGCCAAAGTGATATCATTACGACTACAATAGGTGAACCCATTTTGGTTGAGGGCAGTGCTTTCGGCCCAACATTTTCACACTTTGACCTTTCCATTGGAAGTGTTGGTGCAAATAGCGAATGGACCTTAATCAGTGAATCCGATAGCCCTGTTATTGCGGGAGTACTCGGGCAGAATCAATGGCAGAACCTACCAGATGGAATACATCTTCTACGGCTGAGAGTGCACAGTTTAACCGGAGATACCTTTGAAGATTATGTAGAATTTACCGTTGATAATAATACATTGCCGATTACTGATTATCGGTCATGGCAGTGGAACGCAAGCATCTGGGGTGATTGGGTTGCATGGATTGATGAACGCAATGGAAGTATAATCAATTCCACTATCTATGCTAAAAATCATAACAGTTCTGAAGAAATTCTAATAGCCAACAATGCCTATGCGCCAAAAATTCACCATCACCGGTTGGTTTGGCAGGATAATCGGGATGGAAATTTAGACATCTACATGTTTGATCTCCAGACGCGAACTGAGCATCGTATTACGGAGAATTCAGCTCAGCAGTACACCCCACAAATCTATGAAGAAAAAGTAGTTTACGCCGATAATCGCAACGGGAATCTAGACATATACCTTTACGACCTAAGCAACCATCAAGAAGTGGTTATTTCTAACCACCCTGCAATTCAGAGACAACCTCTTATTTGGGGAAACTATGTAGCCTGGATTGATTCAAGACATGGCGGCGATAGTATTTATGCCTATGATTTCCGCACAGGTTTGGAACGCCGCATTACCAATGATACGGATGCCATTGAGGCAGCTCCAGCATTGTATGAGGATAAATTGTTATGGACCACACAGGGGCGTACAGTATTATCACTGTATGATCTCGAGGCTAACTCGCTAAACCTAATATCACCAGTCTCAGATGTCTCTCACAGTTCTAGCCCTGCTCTGTTTGCCGATAGGATAGTGTGGCGGTGCACTCTCCATGGACTAGCAGATATCTGTATTTACAAGATTAACAGTAACACTCACGAGACACTACCTACTTTACCTGTGTCAGGTCGAGATTTCCCCCAAGTATGGGAAAATGAAATTGTTTGGACAGACTTTAGAAATGGTGATCCCGATATCTACTTATGGTACGACCGCAGGCCCACAGCCAAAATAGTATCGCCTCAGTCACTTTCGGTTCTCGATGGCGAATCCATCGATATAATTGGGCAAGCGTTCGGTGAGGACTTTCGCTCGTATCACCTCTCGTATTATCTAAAGTCACAGCCCCACAATAAAATCACCATTATTAACTCTGTCAATGAGGAGCCAATAAACAATCTTCTTGGCCAGTGGTCTACCGCGGGCTTATCAAATGGAGTCTATGTTGTTTCTTTAAAAGTAAGTTCGGATCATGGCGAAAGTGTTGCCGAGAAAGAAGTGATTGTTTTTAAGCCCGAAATCATTGATCTCGGCATGAGGCCACCAACGTATCAAATGCGCGCATCAGAAAATGCATTAGTATGGAGCGGAAGATGCGAGCTCGATTCGAGGACCTGTATTTATCACCGTGATCTTGCAACGACAGAAGTAGATGTGGTGGCAACAGGCACGCACATTATAGATTCAAGTTTGTTTTTTGATGGCGAGTGGGTAATCTTTTATGATCGTCAAAATTATATTACTACTGAGTATGTAATTAATGTTTATACTAACGCCGAGAGGCGAACTGAAATTTTTCGTCCTGATTATGTCGATATTTACAAGGGTCATGTCTTAAGTAGCATAGGCCACGTTTACAATTTGTCGACCTCCCGAATGGTTTTTGGAATGCCTGGTAACGAGGGGGCCATAGGGAATAATGTCGGGGCCACAGCCGGGGGCAGCACCCATTTGAAACTTTATCCCTTTAACTCCAACTCAGTTTCAATTGCCAATTATAATCGTTTTCTTTCAGAGATAGACATGAATGATACAAAGTTGGCCTGGACAGTATATGCCGACAATGAAAATCGGACTAACGGCTACATTTACGATTTAATAACCAGGGACACTACTCAAATTATATCTTTGAAGAAAACAGCTAATCTACAAATGTCTGAAACCTCCTTACTTTGGGAGGAGCATCTACCGAATGGAGACATTCGTGCGCATATCCAGGATTTGAATAATACTTCTCATGATATCACCATGGACTTCACCTCGCTACAGAACCCCCAACATTTAGTCTTAGCAGGGAAAAAAATATTTTGGATTGAGAATAGCCAATCGGAGGACAACATGGAGCAACTATTTATGCTGGATGCCAGTTTAGAGTAAGATCTGAAGGGATGCGGAGCAAATGGTCAACTCGCTAACAGGCTAAAAAATTTCCAAGTAACCGTTTCCCCACAAGCGTAAGAATTGATTCGGGATGAAACTGAACACCGATGGTACTTGGATGTGAACGAACCCGAAGGCCCATAATCTCTCCTTCTTCAGTCCAAGCTGTTACTTCCAATTCTTTTGGAAGCGACTCTCGCTCGACGACGAGAGAATGATAACGAGTAGCGACAAACGGATCCTCAATCGCAGAAAAAATTCCCTGGCCATCATGCGACACCCGTGAAACCTTTCCGTGAACTGGCCTCTGTGCGCGAATGACCTTGCCACCGAAGGCTTCGCCGATCGCCTGATGACCAAGACAGACGCCAAGGATAGGAATTTTACCACTCAACGCTTTTACAACGGGGATTGAGATCCCCGCGACATCAGGGGTGCAAGGCCCGGGAGAGATAACGATGTAATCGGGAGAGCGTGCGGTAATCTGATCCAAAGTAATCTCGTCGTTTCGAAAAACCTCGATTGCACTGCTCGGTGAAACTTCTCCGAGGTACTGGACAAGGTTGTAGGTGAATGAATCGTAATTATCGATTAATAAAATATTTCGAGCCATCGCCTACACCCTCGCTAATGCGCGAAACATCGCGTTTGCTTTCCAGAGGCACTCTTGATACTCACGGGCAGGATTTGAGTCATAGACAATCCCAGCCCCAGTTTGAATCGTGGTGCGCTCCTGTTCGATAATCGCGGCACGAATCGCCACTCCAACATCAACCATTCCATTTGCACCGATCATCGCCACCGCACCGCCAAAAGTACCCCGCGATGGGCCTTCAAGCTCAGCGATGATTTCCATCGCACGAATTTTTGGAGTCCCGGACATTGTCCCGATCGGAAACGACGCACTCAGTGCCGAGAACGGTGTCGCATCCTCTCGCAAATCGGAACCTACCTGCGAATAGAGGTGGAAGACGTGAGAGTATGCCTGAGTGCTCAGTAAATCTGTAACCCTCACTGAGCCAATTCGCGACACCCGACCGAGATCGTTTCGTGCAAGGTCGATTAACATCACGTGCTCCGCCTGCTCCTTCTCGTCGCGCAAAAATTTTTCTCGAACCGATGCTTCATCTACTAAGTCACCTGATCGTGGGTACGTTCCCGCCACGGGCCGAGTGTAGACACGAGTGAGCTCCTCTCCACTTTCGAGCTGAACACGCTCGGACCGAAGAAGTGTCTCTGGCGAAGCACCGACCAGTGAAGCGCCGCGCGGGAGCTGAATGAGGAAGTGATGTGGCGAGGGGTTGAGCTGTGTAAGCTCGGCGTAAAGTCTTACCGGATCCGGTGATGAGCTAACAGTGAAGGTGTTTGCAAGGACCACCTGGTATATATCCCCAGCAGCGATGTACTCTTGCCCTCGTTCAACCATTCGGATAAACGAAGCTTCATTGAACTTTCCGCGCCAGGTAATTTCTTTTTGTGTCGAAATTGTTTCCGAAACTGACGCCTCGGCTGAATCTCTCAGCCACCGAACGAGCGACGTCGAACTCTCTTCCTCATCGGCGAAGCTACAGAGAGTGGCAAGGTCGGTTTCATGGTCAATCACGATAAGACGTGATGGGATTGTGAAGTAACAGTCCGCAAGTGCGTCGTGCTTCGTCATGCCCTTGATTCGCTCAAGGTAGCGTGCTGAATCATAGGCGAAATAACCAACTGCTCCAGGAATCAAGGGAGGAAGAGGGGAGTTTCTCTCTCTCGGAAGTAAACGCTCGTATTTCTGAAGGCGCTCGGTTAAACATCGCTCGACAATGCAAAATGGGTTAGTCCCATGAGCGAGGACCTCCCTTGTTTTTTTCCCTCCCTCATCCATCTCGAGGGAACCTTCACGGAGTTCAATGCTCAGGAGTGGGGAAAAACCGATATAGGTATAACGGCCAGTGCGAGGAGCAGGAGTGATGCCACTTGTCCCAAAGGTGCTCTGCCAGATAAATTCTGGTGCAAAGCGGTCACTCAGTGCTTGGAAGAAATGCGGTGCGCTTGCCCGAACTGGAATGTCTTGAACGAGCATCGTCATCACTACCGTATGACTGAAGGGCACATGTCAGCAAGAACGCAGTCCGGACACTGCGGCCTTGTCGCCTTACAGACTCGGCGACCATGGAGAATTAGCCAGTGATGGAGGTTTCTCCAATGCTTCGATTGAAACTCTCTCATCAATTCCTCTTCAACAGAAACAGGATCTTCGCCACCAGAAAGTCCGAGCCGATGAGAGACGCGGAGGACATGGGTGTCCACCGGAAACGTTTTTGCAGCACCGAGTTCGCCGAGAATGACATTCGCTGTTTTTCGTCCTATTCCTGGAAGTGAAATGAGCTCTTCCATGGACTTTGGCACTTCGCCACTGAACTCACTTCCAATCATCTTCGAGAGCGCTAATAGGTTTTTCGATTTTGTTCGGTAGTAGTTAATCGGACGAAGAATCGTCTCGATCTTTGGGAGTGCGCCGCGGCTGAGTGCTTGAAACGATGGGAAACTTTTAAAGAACAGCGGTGTAACCTCATTTACCTTTTTGTCGGTACATTGCGCTGAGAGTAACACCGCGACGAGTAGTTGATAGGGGCTTTCAAAGTTAAGTTCTGACCTGGGGTTAGGATAAAGCTTTTCCAAGCGCTGGAGCAGTTGACGCTTATTTACTAATGGCGAGTGAGGCATAGAAGGCTGTTGTTGCGTTTCTTGGTTGAAAACCACCAACTTATCACGTAAGAGGGGACGAAGGGAGCATTGGTTCGCCAAATGGGTCTTCGCAATAACGTAATTATCATAGCCACTGTCCTTGTTTGCGGATTATTCGGCGCTCTATTTCTTAGCCAGCTTCGTCAAGAGAACCTTGTGGTCTCGGGAATTCTTGAGGCAGATGAAGCTCGAATTGGCTCAAGACTTGGCGGAAGAGTTGCTGCCGTTCATGTGAAGGAAGGAGATCGTGTCGTTGCGGGAGAGGTGCTCGTTGAGCTTGAACCATTTACACTTCCCGCTCGCCTTGAGGAGGCACGGGCAGTTCGTGAGCAGACAAAGGTAAATTTCGAAAAGTTTACTCGGGGACCACGAACCGAGGAGCTCGACGTCGCGCGAGCGCGGCTCGAACAGGCGCGCGCTGAACAGCGACTTGCTGAACAGAGTCTCAAACGCCAGGGACGACTCCTTGTCGAGAAGAGCACCTCGCAACAGCTCTATGACGAGGCGCTTCGCACTCAAGAGGCTGCCCTTGCTCGAGTCAAAGAGCTTGAAGCAGAGGTGAAAGAACTAGAGGTTGGTTTTCGCAGAGAGGATATTGATAAAGCGGAGGCAGAATACAATGCAGCCAACGCTCGGGTGAGTGCACTTGAACGAGAGCTAGAAGAGCTCACAATTCAAGCGCCGATTTCTGGCGTGGTGAGTGCGCTTCAGCTCGTGAAGGGCGATCTTGTTGCTGCAACTGCACCAGTGCTCACGATCATCGATGACACACAGTACTGGGTCCGTTGTTACCTTCCAGAAAACGCTCTCTGGGTTAAGTCTGAACAAAAAGTGAGCATTCGATTTGATCCACTACCAAATGAATCTTTTACCGGAACTGTAGGCTTTATTTCTCCGCGTGCCGAGTTTAGTCCAACCAATGTGCAAACCTCTGAGGAGCGCGCGAAGCAGATGTTTCGGGTAAAGGTGTTCGTCCAAGGAAATACCGAGCGACTTCGCCCCGGGATGCACGCCGATGTTGATTTTGGAACATCGGCATATTCTGTTTCGAGTACGAGAGATGGGTGAGGTCATCGTTGCACGGGAGCTCTCGCGCACCTTTGGGTCTTTGCGCGCGGTAGATAATATCTCGTTCTCAGTGCATCGCGGCGCAATCTTCGGATTACTCGGCCCGAATGGGAGCGGAAAATCGACGATTATTCGCATGCTCTGCGGGGTGCTCCTCCCTTCAAGCGGTGATGCGACGGTGCTCGGAATCGATGTTGTTCGGTCACCTGAAGCGGTAAAGCGTAAAATCGGCTACATGTCGCAGCGTTTCAGTCTCTACGGCGAACTGACTGTTCTTGAGAATATTGAATTCTACGGACGAATCTATGGGCTCGAGCGCGAACGGCTTCGCGAGCGACTCGAAGCGATTCTTTCGCTCACATCGCTCGGCTCAAGATGTGCCCAGCTTGCAGGCACCCTTTCTGGTGGCTGGAAGCAACGGCTTGCGCTCGGCTGTGCATTACTCCACGATCCAGAACTCATTTTTCTTGATGAACCGACAGCGGGGATTGACCCTGTTGCACGACGCGAACTGTGGGACCTGCTCTTTGAACTCGCCGCGAGCGGGCGGACATTCTTCGTTACTACCCACTACATGGATGAAGCGGAACGATGTTCCGATATCGCTTACATTTCGCAAGGGAAACGGGTCCTCTATGGGAAACCAGACGAATTGAAGGCGCTCCCGCTCGTAAATCCGGAAGCGTTGAAGCGACTCGAACTCCGCGTGGCACGTCCGGGAGAGGTTATTTCAAAGCTCAAGCAACATCCCTCAATTACAGAAGTCACGCTTGCGGTCGATTCGATTCACCTTCTTGCACCGCGAGAGCTTGGGCATGACGCGTTCGCGAATCTTCTTGGACTAGCAGAATCGGATTTCAAACTCCAGGAGATTCCACCCTCACTCGAAGATGTTTTTGTTACTATGACACGACGCCTCCGTTCGGAGGAACCCCCGGAATCCTCGGTTGTCGAGCCCCCACCCGTAGAGCCTGTCGAATCGGAAGCAAAGAGTGAGGAGCTCACTGTTTCGGCGCCCACGCGTGGTTTTGCTGCTGTGTTTCTTAAGGAGTTTATTCATGTTCGTCGTGAGCGTTCCACACTGTTCTTCATGTTTGCTATCCCAATTCTCCAACTGATTATTTTTGGCTATGCTATTGATGTGAAGATTGAGAATATTCCAACAGTCGTCTGGAATCTCGATAATCGTGAGGAGGGACGTGAACTCGTTTCCGCGTTTATGAATACGCGAACGTTCCGCCTGGAAGAGGAAGTTGACAATCAAGAAGCATTCGATCGTGCAATCTCCTCTGGTGCTGCAAAAGTTGGAATCGTTATTCCTCCGGATTATACCGAGCAAGTACTTCGTCAAGAGCAGACAACTGTCCAAGTGCTTATCGATGGATCTGATTCACAGGTTGCAACCACTGCACTTACGACGACCAAGCTCCTTGGGTTAGTGAAATCAATCGAAACCGCTAAACGATGGGGTGAACAACTACAGCTCGCCCCCGCGCGCGATCCAACGGGCCGCGTAGATTTAGCGATCGATATCCGGCCACGCCTTCTCTTTAATCCCGATCTGGAAAGTTCACGTTTCTTTGTGCCAGGCCTGGTTTGTATAATTCTTCAATTGGTGACGTTGTTTCTTACAGCGTTTTCGGTTGTCAGGGAGCGTGAGCTTGGGACACTCGAGCAGTTGTTTGTGACTCCAGTGAGTAAGTTGGGCTTGCTCTTAGGAAAACTCCTCCCGTATGTCATCGCGGGAGCAATTGAAACACTGCTCGTTCTTTCAGTGATGGTCTACGTTTTTCAGGTTACGATTCAAGGAAGTCTGGGTTTACTCTTTTTCTTAGCGCTCCTCTTTATTCTCTGCGCGCTTGGGCTAGGCTTACTTGTCTCGACACTAGCTCGCTCTCAGGTCGAAGCGATGCAGTTTGCCTTTATGATTATGCTCCCTTCAATTCTCCTCTCCGGATTCGTATTCCCGAGAAGTGAAATGCCGCTACCGATTTATTTGGTAACGTTTGCGATCCCAGCGACGTATTTCGTGGAGATATTACGGGGAATAGTGCTGCGAAGTGCTGATTTACGTGATCTCTTTCCGCACGTACTCGGCCTCGCAAGCTGCACCGTAATTATTCTCTCGCTCAGTCTCGCGAGATTCAGGAAACAGTTACAGTAGACAGACTTGGCGTTTTACTTCACCCGCGCTGTGCCTTCTAACCGTTTCCCCTCACGGCGAGCAACTACAATTTCAACCACAGCGGGAAGGATCGAGAGAATAATAATTGCCACAATGACCAAGCTGAAGTGATCACGAACTACCGGGAGGTCTGAAAAATAGTACCCACCCAGCACCAATGAGAAAATCCAAAGCACTGCACCGACGCCGTTATAGGTGAGAAATCGCGAATAGCCCATCTTCCCAACACCAGCGAGAAATGGAGCAAACGTCCGCACGATCGGAACAAACCGCGCAATAACGATCGTCTTCCCACCGTATTTTTCGTAAAAGCGCTGCGTTCGATCGAGGTGTGATCGATTTAAAAAACGATAATTCTTCTCGAACACCTTCGGTCCGATGTAAGCCCCGATATGGTAATTGACCGCATCGCCGAGAACCGCCGCAATGAGGAGCAGGATAATGATTACATCGAGCTGTAATCCGCCCCGACCTGCGAGCGCGCCAACGGCGAAAAGGAGCGAATCCCCCGGTAGGATCGGTGTGACGACAAGTCCAGTCTCGCAGAAAATAATGGCAAACAGGATAAAGTAGGTCCACGTCCCGTAATTATTCACCAGAGTAACTAGGTGCTGATCGAGGTGGATGAAAATGTCGGCGAAGTATATAAGTTGGTCCATGGGTTCGTTCGGTTTCTATAGCACTACCGATGATTTGGGGAAATAAAAAGTAGATGGATTTGGCGACGAAGGTAGGTGTGAGTGCTCGATTCTTGCCAGGTGTTGCGCTCCTTCTCGTTATTTCATTACTCGCAACGAAACTCTCAGAGCTCGTTGTAATCGGCGGGAAGCACCCCTTAGAACCAACCGCTCTCGCTGTGGTGCTTGGGCTCGCGCTTCGAGCAGGATGTAAGTCGCTCCCGGAACGCTATACCCCCGGCATGCGAATGTGGGAGAAGTTTCTCATTTGGGGCGTCGTGCTGATTGGCGCAAGCCTCAACTTTACCCTTTTCCTAAGTGAGGGGGTGGAACTCCTCATTCTCATCCTCATTACGATGGCGGTGAGTTTCACGGTGATCTATGCGCTTGGGCGAGCATTTCGTCTCCCAGAAACGCTTGCCTTACTCCTCACCGTGGGAACAACAATTTGCGGGGGGTCTGCGATTGCTATTACCGCTCCACTCATCCGAGCGCGCGAGGATGAAACAAGCTATGCGATCGGAACGATTACACTCTGGGGCTTACTCGCGATTCTCTGTTATCCCAAATTTGCGCAATTGCTCCAGGTAACAGACATGAGCTTCGGGATCTTCGCCGGTACCGCGATTCACTCAACACCCCAGGTTGTCGGTGCGGGGTTTGTATTTTCCGATCAAGCGGGAAATGTTGCCACGGCAGTAAAATTAATCCGTAACTGTTTCATGGCCCCGCTTGCGCTGCTGATTGCATTTTACTACCGGAAAAACAATTTCGCGGGAGAAGGGCAAGTGCGGATCGCTAAAGCGTTTCCCTGGTTTCTCTTTGGATTCTTTCTCATGGCGGGAGCAAGCACCGCGGGTCTGTTACCGCTAAGCTGGGTTGAGCGCTCCACTACTCTCGGTAAGTGGTTCATTCTTATGAGCATGGCTGGTATTGGCCTTGCGACAGACTTTCGTTCCTTTCGGTCAATCGGAACTCGCCCACTTGTTGTAGGGTTGATTGGTTCGATTGTGGTAGCACTTGTAAGCATCCTTATGATTCGCTTGCTGTTCTAGCTTAAAACGGCCGTTTTACATGATTTCTATCATATTCATACCGCTCAGGCTTATGCTTCACTTATAAAATGAAACAAATTTTCTTTCTTTTCTCTCTTCTTGCTCTTCCCGCACTCGTTGATGCAGCGTCGAGCGTTTCTCAGAGCGGAGATGTGTCGCCCGCAGGGAGGGTGGTCCGTGACACCGTCGCAGAGATTCGAAAGCTCGTGATCGCGGAGAAGGGGAGAGGTTCTGAAGACGAGCTCAATCAGAAAATTGAACAGATCATCATCCAGGTGTTTGATTTCGACGAGATGTCAAAGAGGAGCCTCGGCCCAAATTGGCGAGCCGCAGACCGCGCTCAACAAACTGAGTTTATCGAGCTGTTCAAGACGTTACTTTCAAGGACCTATATCGAGCGAATTAAAGAAGTCGACAAACATGAAGTGGCGTATGAGGATGAGCGGTTCGTCGATGGGAAAGCACTCATTCGCACCAAGGTAAAAAAAGACAGTGGCGAGACATTTCCAATTGACTATCGCTTATACGAGCGGGGTGGGAAATGGCGAGTGTATGATGTGGTGATCGAGAATGTCGGCCTCGTGAGTAACTATCGACATGAATTTGCCGGAATCATTCGAAAGAAAGGTTTTGACGGGTTACTCGCTGATCTCAAGCAGCGAAGCGCCGCGTAGGCTAAGATTTTCCAGAACTCCGCTTGAGCGTGTCGCGGAGTTTCTCTATCTCCTTTGTTTTCTTAATCAAAAATTTATCGAGTGCATCGACGAGATACTCTTCTAATTCGAGATCGCTTGCACCAAAGTTGCTGATGATATGGTCGTAGAGCTTCTTCGCGTCGCGTGTAAGCGAAAGTATAATCTTCGTATCACTGAATCGGTCGTCGAGGAGATCACGAACAAGTCCAGAGATCGAAAGACCTCGACGTACGACCTCCTCGTGCTGATCCTCGCGGATTAAAATGTTTACCCGCCGGTAGTTCGTTGCCATGTTTCTAGGGGCTTCTCACCTCTGAAATACATATCGGACGCCGATCTGTAAACATTTATACACAATCAGCGTCGCCTGTATACAACGATGTGGATACGGCCGAAATTACCCTTTAGCGAGTTCAGAAAGAATCGAAAGCGCACGCTCTAAGTACGCTTCGTCCTCAACCTGACTGAGGTTCAGCCGGACACTACTTGAGTCTCCGCTTGCGTCATTTGGCATCACGGCGAGTCCCCGCTCGAGCGCAATCTCGGCGAAATCTCGCGACGAAGAGACTTTTCTCCCGCCAATGGTTCGGTCAAGCACAGTCCCAAGTCCAAGCGAGAGGTAGATTGAACCATCCGGTGGACGAACCGTATAGGGAGTATCGCGGACCCAGGCGAGAATTTGATTACGAAATTGAAGCAACCGCGCCATAAGCCCGCCGGGGAACGCCAAATTTTCCTCATTGAGCACCGATGCTGCGATTAGCTGTGAGGGAAGACTCGCGCCTGAGGTGGTCCCACTCTGCTGCGCTTCCATAAAGTCGATAAGCTTCGTTGCATGCGAGGCAGCAAAGCCTACTCGAATCCCAGCCATCGCAAACCCCTTTGAGAAACTCATCACTGAAACACATCGTGCAGGATCGACTCGAGTCACTAGTGGGGTGTGTCGCACGCCATCGAGTGGATAGAGGTTTAGCTGATAAACTTCGTCTGCGAGGTAGAAACATCCGGTGGCTTTCCGCTCCGCAACAGCGATAATACGGTCAAGCTCCTGTTCTTGAAAAACATAGCCGTCGGGGTTTCGTGGCGAGTTAATAATTACTGCGCATGTTTTCTCGGAGAGCTTACTCTCCAGGTCGTTAAGATCGATGCCTCCATCTGGTGCCATACGAAGAGGCTTTGGCATCAGTCCGACCGCTAGACTGAGTAAACGGAACGAGGGCCAGTATGGAGTAGGAAACACAACTTCTCCCCCAGGACATGCCGCCGCGATCGCTTGAAGGGACAAATGAACGCTCTCTTTTCCGCCCGGGGTAATGATCAAATTCTCCCAGCCATACTGGAGCTTCGTAGTTCGATTGAGAAACCAGGCGCATTGCTCGACGAGCTTCCTCTCTCCACGATTTGCTGGATAAGGGATGACGACATCGTTACTTCCGCTAAAAAATGTCATCCCCGCGTTTCTCGCATCACGCGCTACCGGGACAATTGCATCTCCACCACAGAGGTCGATGAGTGTGCCAGGAGGACGATCGCGGAGCAATCGTTTCACACGTTGAGCGAAGGCCACTGTTGGTGATGGCTGAAGCGTAAGGGCGTCTAGGTTTACTTGCATTGGTCTCCTTTCCTGCGCGGATTTACTCTACGAGAAACGCTTCAAGTGGTCAATGAGACTACAAATCGCTATGGAATCGATTCGGTCGTGTAACGAAACACGCGAATATTCTCTGACCAATAGTCAGTGGGGAGTCCTGCCTTCGCCTTGAGCTGAACGAAAAATTCTTTCGCGTCGGGGAGCTTCTCCCACATCACCGGGAGAAAGCTTGCGCGGAGTATTCCTTCCTCAAGGATTATCCCGTCGAGCTCTGGTCGTAATTGAGATAACAGATCGTTCTCCGAACTGAAGCGAAGTTGCTCGGTGGGACTGAGCAGTGAAATTTGCGCCTCGAGGTCTGATACCTCCCAGGCTGAGACCGGAGAGAATCGGCTGTCACAGAATGCTGCCGCATAAGCATTGAGCACCACATCAACAGCGAGGGGACGAATCGCCTCGGTAACACCGACACATCCGCGAAGCTTTCCCTTCCGCCGAATTGTAACGAAGGTCGCCCGCTCCACACGAAGCGCTTCGGTAAACTCAAGTTCAGAGATTGGGAGTAGCTCTCCTTTGGGCACTCCATACTCGATCGCCGAATAGGTAAGCTCGAGGAGAACAGACTTCTCGTCCTCAGTGAGTGTTTGATTGATAGAAACCATACGCTCCATAACCAACGACACGGTCCCGTGGCCCGGCCGAATCGCCTGAGTTTGCAAGAGCAAGCGTTTTCGCTTTCAAGCCGTGCTTTCGTGCATAACAGAGGAGTCCTCGGAGCGGTACAGCACCGCAAGCATCGTGATGTTTCAACTCTTCGTACGCGAGCCGTTCGATCACCCGCGAGGTTTGCGCATCGACACGTTGTGCCTCCTCGTAGGCAAGGTAATGGCTGAGGTCAGAGCTAACAGCAAGTGCCATTCCTGGATCCTCTGACAGGAGCTCCAGCACCTCCCGGATAATCTCTGGCGAACAGTCCCCTACAACGAGCGGGACGAGCATAACGTTTGGGGCGACAACTTGAACGAACGGGAGATGTACCTCGAGGCTGTGTTCGCCCATAAACGCGCGATCAAGGATCTGCGCGAGCGAGTGTTCGCAGAGCTTCTCTACTGCTGCATGGTCAACCGCTAGTAAACCAAGCGGGGTTTCAAAGTGTGTCGCGCTTGGCAAGGCAAGACCGCGCAATGGAAGACGATGTGAGGGGCCGAGGAGCACGAGCCGTCTCATCGTGGAACTTCCAGACTCGAATTGAGCATAGGCAACCCCGGCAATTGAACCGGAATAGATGTAACCTGCGTGTGGAGCGATAATTGCGACGGGCGAGGGGGCATGCGCCGCTGCCGAATCGATATATCGCCTCACCAGTGGCAACAATTCTCTCGCGTCGGCTGGATAGAACATGCCGGATACTTGCGCATGTTGTATGGCCGAGTTGGAAATCATCTCAGAAAAGTAGTCGAAATACTGCTAGCACACTCTTTGGTAGTTCCTTCCCTGAAGATTTTTTCAGATGAGCATCGACATAATCGTTATAGACCTTCTGCATGTCTGCTGATGCTTTTGTCTGGGTGCGCAACCGATGGAGCTCCCCGAGGTCGAGCCAAAATCCAGAACATTGCGTACACTGATCCACTTCGACGTCTTTTTGTGAATCATAATATAGCCGCGAGAGACTATGGCTAACACATTTCGGGCAGAAGCGTTGCTTGCTATGATCAACAACAACATTGGCATTTTTGAGCGCCCGGAGGATATGTTGACCGATTGGTTCGTGTGGCTCGTCGAACTTCGCAAGCTCGCCTTGGTCGAACCAAATTCCACCGCAGCCGGTGCTACACAGCTCAAGGAGGACATCGTCAGCCTTTACCGCCGCTAAGGACGAGGAACAGGAAGGGCATTTCATAAGCTCACCGTGAGAATATATTGGAGAGATGCGATAACACTATAGCTGTACTATATTTCTCGGAAAGCCCGCGAGCAACTGTGAAATGCTTCATTAACTCAATTCCCGGTCGTGTCGTCACCTGGGGCGTCGTTTTCCTCGCGAGCTTGACTGCGCTCGCACATCAAATCCCTGTCCATACAGCTCATGAGATGGACGTCGATGAGGGGATTAACCTCATGAAGGCGCACCTTGTCACGCGAGACTTTGGTCTCTTCGATACGATTTGGTCCGACCAGCCGCCGCTCTTTACAGTACTCCTCAGTGGCTGGTTTCAGATCGCCGGAGAATCGGTAGCATCGGGACGAGTGCTGGTAATGATCTCGAGTGCCTGTCTGCTTGCGTCGTTATTTTCGATACTCTCTCTCACCCGTAGGCTGTTCGCTGGAAGTATTGCTGTCGCGTTCCTTTTCCTCTCTTCGATTTTTGTAAAATATAGCGGCGCGGTAATGATCGGTATTCCAGCGATCAGTTTTGCAGTTTTCGCGATGCTCCTCTTGCAATGGGCAGGAACGAGCCGATCGCTCTTCTACGCCTCTGGATTCTTTTTTGCTTGCGCTATTATGACGAAACTATTCGTTCTCGCTATCGCCCCTTCTTTCCTTACGTTGTTTCTCTTCAATGAATGGCAATCTGAGCGTTTTCCTTTAGCCGCCCGCCAGGCGCTCATACGATTTGCCCATTGGACTTTAGTGATAGCAGGATTTGTTATCGCGCTCGCGATGTTGTTTGGTCCGGCGCTCCTTCACGGCGAGATCTCACAACTCATACATTCGCATGCGAGCGAGAAGGCACGCTCAGAGCTCGGTGGCATCGCGCGACTCTGGAAATTACTCCGAGCAGATCGAGACCTCCTTCCACTTGCTGCCATAGGCATTCTCCTCGGGCTCTACGGACGGCGGTATGACTTTCTCGTTCCGCTTGTTTGGTTCGGTTCAGCCCTCTCGGCGCTCAGCCTCCATCGTCCACTCTGGCCACATCACTATCCGCTGGTCTCGCTGCCACTTGTATGGCTTTCAGCAATTGCAGTTGATGAAGTTGTTCGCCGTCCGCTACCAAAATCGTGGAATTTTGTAACAAGCGTGCGTGCACTCAGCTTGGCGTTCTTCGTCTACTCAATTTCGCTTGTACCATCGAAGTGGGTTCGAATCCGGGAACGAGTTTATGACTTTAACAATCGCGTGAGCGAAAATTCACTCGCGCATCTTGCAAAACACGCGAACCAGACACGTTGGGTTGTCTCCGACCGCCCGATCTATCCCTTTATGCTCCATCTCTCGGTTCCACCGGAGATAGCTGTTCCCTCCGCAAAACGAAAGCACAGTGGAGAACTCTCCGCTTCGCTGTACCTTGCGGTCATCGAGCGCTATCAGCCGGAGCAGATAATAATGAAACGGTTCCGCGATATCGCCCGTGCGATCCACGACACTGTCCAAGATCGCTACCATACGGTCCAGTATGATGGACGGACGTTGATTATGTTGCGGAAGGATTTGTTCTATTTGCCTTGAACAAGAATCTCGTAGAGTAGCGCCTGAATTTTTTCGAATTCATCCTCAACGGCATGAAACAGAACGACGAGTTCCTCGGCGCCTTCAGTCCGGGCCGCAGTTTCGAGCTTTCGCGAATACTCAGAAACGGTCGTCGCACCAACCGTCCCCGAAGCGCTCTTCAGGGAATGGGCGATACGCTCTGTTTCATTTCGATTGCTCGCAGTGATTGCAGTTTCAAGGAGTGAAAGCTGAAGCGGGGTGTCTTGTAAGTAGAGCTCCACAAGCTCGTTATAGAGCGCACGGTCACCGTCTAACCGCTTCAGCGCCAAGCGAACATCAACTATGGTATCTGTTGCCATCGACTATTCAACACCGTATTTCTTTAAGATGATTTGGAGTTCGCCAGACTTTCTTAAACGGACAATCTCCTCACTGAGCGTTTTTGCGTACTGCGAAGCCTTTTCCAGTTTTGGGGAAAACGCGATATAAATTTTCCCCTGTCCCAAACTCCCAGCTTCGATGATCTCTTTTGAATGGCGTTGTTGTTTTAAGTAATGAGTCATTACCGCCCGGTCCTCAACAATTACCCGGATTCTTCCGTAGAGCAGCTTATCAATGTTCTTCCGTAGAGCGTCTTCACCGGAAACAATCTGGACTCGATCCATGTCAGATTTGTGCAACTTAATGTAGCCATCAAGCTCTGCGCCATAAGAGTAATCACGTATTACCCCGAGACTCACGTCATCGAGTGAGGCGAAGGAGGTGTACCTCCACGTATCATCAGCTTTGATGTAAAAATAATTTGCCGCAGTTAGTACCTCGGCGTCAGGAAAGAGAAAATCGGGCGCGTCATTTCTGTAGGCACCGACAATCCCGGTGTACTTCCCCGAACGTGTCTCCTCAAGTGCGCGCGACCAGGGCATCACCTTATACTCTACGGTGTCCCCGTGCTTTCCGAATGCGCTCTCGGCAATCTCAATCATGAAACCAGGGCGTTCGCTCCCAGGCGTACAGTTGTAGGGGCACCACTCGTCTGCGACAAGGGTGATGGTATCGGCGGCAACAACGCCCGGCACCACCAAGCACAGTAAATAAACAGCAAAGAACAGGAGTTTCCTCATTGCACTAGAATCTCCCTTCAGAAAAAGCCCCTAAGTTCCGATAATTTATAGACCTATTGTCCAGTCGTTAATTGAACGAACCAGTCCTCGTTGAGCATGGGTACGAAAGATAAGCACCTTAAAAGTCGGCTCTCCACGCGGATCGCTTTAGTAATCGCGATCACGGTCTGTTTCTTAGGCGCGCTCCACGTTTCCTACTCCTCGTACCGCTTGTATCAGAACCTTCGAAACGCAATGGTGTTGCGTGTAGAAAAGAACGCGCAGCTGCTTGCACAGACCTTGGCGCTCCCGGTGTGGGACCTCGACCGTGCGCAGATTGCGTCGACTACTGGCGCATATGCTGATCATCCCGATCTCGCTGGCCTGACCGTAATTGATGATCACGGGCACGTACTTGCAAACCATGGAGATAGCGAGCTTGGACAGATAATTGAGCGCCCGATTCTTTTTCGAGTTCGGGAAGGAGAGAAGTCAATCGGGAAGCTACGACTCGTGATTAATGAGGCGCGTGTTCATGAAATGTTTGAGCGCGAATTATTCTCTGGACTTGCGCTCAACATTGTTTTCGTAATCGCCATCGTATCGTTCCTCTCTTGGGCACTGCGCTTCATTTCAAGCCCAATTCATGCGCTCTCCGAAGCGATGAGCCGCTACGCTCGGGGCGATAAAGCAGTGCACGTTGAGTATACCGACCGCACCGATGAAATTGGCATGCTCGCTCAATCATTCCTCTCGATGAAGCGGGATTTGGATGAGCTCCATGATAACCTCGAGCGGAAGGTGAGTGAGCGCACACAGGAACTCGAATCGGCGACGAGACGACTGCGGGAAAAAACCTCCGAACTCGGCGAGGCGCGCGATGCTGCCGAGGCAGCAGCAAAGACGAAGAGTCTTTTCCTCGCCAACATGAGTCACGAGCTTCGCACTCCGCTGAATGGCGTGATTGGAGCATCCACTCTGCTGCTCGAAACAGCGCTCACCGACGATCAACGAGAGCTTGCGACCATGGCCAAACTTTCGGCCGAAACCCTCCTTGAGGTGGTCAACGATGTGCTTGATTTTTCTAAAATTGAAGCCGGAAAGCTTGGGCTCAGTCCAGTCGCCTTCCGCGTGCGTGATGTCCTTACGAGCATTGAGCAGATGGTGAGTTTTCGTGCTCGTGAAAAAGGACTCACCCTCGTACTCGGACTCGATGCCGATGTCCCGCTGGTATTAATTGGCGATCCAGTGCGGCTGAAACAGGTGCTGCTCAATCTTATTACAAACGCGCTTAAATTCACTGAAGCTCCAGGCAAGGTGACGATAGAAGTGAGTGTCGCACGCAAAGCTGCTCGTGAGCGGGCGATGCTCACCTTCCGTGTGGGAGACACTGGGATTGGCATTGCTCCAGAGAAGCTCTCTACAATCTTTCAGCCGTTTACCCAGGCGGATCTCTCTCATACGAGACTCTACGGTGGTACTGGGTTAGGGCTTTCGATCTGTTCGCAGATCCTTTCGCTCATGGATGGGACGATCTCCGTGGAAAGCATTGTCGGTAAGGGAACAATATTCACCGTTACAGTTCCGTTCGTCGTACCGAATTCCGTGGAGTTATCAAATCTCGAGCGAGCGGGGGAGCGGACAAAGTTTCATGAGACTTTCTGTTGGGCGAGGCCACTACAGATTCTCCTTGCCGAAGATCATGTCATCAACCAACGACTCGCAACTCGGCTGCTTGAGAAAGATGGCCACCGAGTAACAGTAGCGAACAATGGGAAGGAAGCGGTGGACCTCAATTCACGTGAGTCGTTCGACCTGATCTTAATGGATATTCAAATGCCAGTGATGAATGGCGAAGAGGCGGTGCAGTTTATTCGGGAGACCGAGGCGAAAAGTGGGACCCATGTCCCGATCATTGCTCTCACGGCACATGCGCTAGGCGGAGATCGCGAGAAATACCTCGCCCTCGGAATGGACGGCTACGTAACCAAGCCGATCAAGCGGGAAACTCTTGTAGAAGAGATTATTCGCGTGCTCGATGGCCGGGGGTAAAGTGGTAGTGGTTGCTAGTCGATAAAATACTCGTGGGTTAACAATGGAATGGCAAAAACCTTACATCATTGTTCGAAAGAGTGAACAGGGCATCTTCCAGGTGGTTCACGAAGCGGCCACAATGAAAGATGCGCGTTACTGGCTCGCCTACATTGCGCTCAATGGCGATGCCCTATTTCAAACCGCAGCACACCCGAAGTATCAAGGAGATGGAACTCCCGTTTACGTTTCACATCTGATCAAGCGTGGGCAGGTCGCGACAAACGAAGCAGTGTGGAAGCGTGAGATGGGGATCGACGCTGACATTGGGGCAAGGTTAGTTGCCCCACAATAAAGACAGTATGTCATTGCGAGGGAGCCGTAGGCGACCGCGGCAATCCAGCCCGTAGGGCTGTCCCGAGCGAAGCGAGGGATCTCGAGGTCCTTCGCTGCGCTCGCAATGACAATCAATCGCTCATTTCGTTAGAGCTGCAAGTTACCCGAACATCTTTTTGCGTGTAACTTCGATGTTTACCGATTCATCGAAAGTTGCCGCAGTTGCACGAAACCCAGTGCCTGCGAAATAACGCGCAAGGAACATTCCGCAGATAGCACCGACGATCGGGCCCCAGATATAGGCTAAGGAAAACGAGCCGATTCCAAATGCAACAGCGGGGTTGAGCACACCATTCGAAAACGGAGCAGCAAACGAGATTCCAAGGAGCAGCGAGAGCCCCACAACGAAGCCGCTCACAGCGCCTGAAACGCGGCCAACGACAACAGTTCCGACCCCAAGCGCGAAGATGGCGGCGCCAATCAACTCAGCGATACCAATCGTCGTCGTGTTTTCAACGGCAAGCAGGGTGAGAGTAGGGAAGTAATACTGTGCTGCAAGCGCTGCGACGAAGGCACCAAGAAACTGCGAGATGAGATAGCCAATCGCATCGGGGATTGTAATTTTTCCGATACTTGCAATTCCGATTGTGATTGCCGGGTTGAGATGAGTGCCCGACACATGCCCCAGGGTGTAGACAAACAAGCCCAGGGTAAGGGCTGCGACGATGGGTGTAGCAACCGGGAAGTTTGGATTGTTAAGTGAGACGAGCACTGCGAACGTAAGGCCGAGAGTACCTATAAATTCAGCAAACCATGCTTTTGTATTCATATCTCTTTCTCCTCATCGCTTCGGAAACGCTAGCGCTTATTTCGGGAGAATGATTGCATAAAACAGGCAATCTATCGAGTTATTTCGCTACTCCAAATGTTAAATTGCTTTAGGGAGTTATCTCGTCCGAGGTCTCCTCAGCGCGGAGCTTTTTTTCGATAGCACGGGCGATCTCCTCTTCGGTGCGCTCGGTGTAGCGCATCGTGGTGCGCACGTCGCTATGTCCAAGGGCTTGGGCTACGAGCCGCACATCCTTTGAACTATCAAGCAGGCCATGGGCAAAGGTGTGACGGAGGAGGTGTGGATGGAGGTTCCGAGCTGTCGGGAGCAGTGCCCGTGCTTTTTTCCCAACCTGCGCGATAATTCGCCAGACACTTTTCGGTGAGAGCATAAAAGATTGCGGATCGGCTGGGTCCGCGCGGTAGAAGGCCATAAGCACAGGGAATCTGTCCCGTTGTTGTTCTGCGGCGTCACGGAGCAGGGGATATCGACTGTAAACCTCATGCTCCCGGGCGGTGAGATAGGTCGCAAGTAATTCGCGAACATTTGAATCAAGGTAAACGTTACGAAATTTGCGACCCTTTGTCTTTACGTTCTTCAGCCATGTGCGATCGCCGCTGAGCTGTCCGAAAAGGAGTAGGCGAACTTCATCTGCGCGGAGTCCGGTAGCGAGAAGTAGTTCAACCAAGAACTGATCACGGAGTGTTAAAAAATCTCCGCGGCGGCCCCGAGCCTCTGGGCGAGCAGCGGTCCGTAGCGCTTCGATCTCTGCTGCCGTTAAACCTTGTGGTCGGGTGACCTGTTGCACCGGGCCTTTCACCTCGCGCGCGGGATTAATATAGCCGTGCACACGCTCGGCAAGTGTCCGTCCGAAATGCTTAATCGTCGCCAAGCGTCGGGACACAGTCGCTGGAGACTCGCCAAGCGAAAGACGATAATCGACAAACGACTGAGTGCTTTGCAGGGTCCAATCGGAAACGCGGATTGAATCTAAGGCCTGATTTCCGCCCGCGAGATGCTCGAGAAAGTATTGGAGATCGTAACGCTTCGCGCGAGCCGTGTGGCCCGCACCCGAGGCGTAGTAACGGAGGTAGTTTTCGATAATAGCGCGTAACGATTCGCCAGAGAGAAGATGCACCGAGGGCGGAGAGGTGGTTACCGGCAGCACTGCCGGGAGCTTTCCCTCATCGAACTCGTCTCTAGACACCATCTAAGCTGCGCTATTCCAACGTTGTAAATAAGAAGACTTTGTTACTCAGAAATAGATCGCTCACACTTCGCCACGCAATACGAAAAGCGTAGTCGCGCTCTTAGCTGAGAACTCTTCATATGGCTTAAAGCCAAATTTCTGCTCGTTGGGCGGACACTTGCGTGATACGCTCCAAGTCGTGCCTAGAAAAGCAATTATTCATCCAAGACGGAAGAAGGACTTCAAACTCCGTGATGACATCGTCACTGAGTTTGAGCATTACGCACCAAGTGGCAAGCAAACGGCGATCGTCGAAGGATTAATTGCCGAGTGGGTTCGAGAGCAGCAACGCCTCATTCGTCGCGCCGGGATTGAACGAGCATATAGCAAGAGGTCTACAAAATAACACGTGGGCTCACGCAGACAATTGAAATTAGTGGAACCTGCTGAAATGGAACGAAGCGCTGAGCTCGTTGTGCAGCGAGGCTCGCTCGTATCATTTCGAAATTCACTTATAAACGATAGCGCGAATTTGGCGATTGTCGTCAGCAACAATCTCCAGAATGAGTTATCAGAGTTTCTCTTGGTCGTGCCATTGCAGCGGCAAGTATCACGACTCAATGCACCATTTGCTGTTGACCTTGGTCGTAAGGAGGGCCTTCGCGCTCTCCATGTAGCTCGTTGTGACTGGGTATCGAGAATTCAGCGCTCTGAGGTGGAGCGCATTGAGCGAGCTGCATTTTCCGACTCAGTGCTCGATGCGCTTGAGCTCGGGCTCAAAGTTGCGCTCGGCTTTCGCGAGGTTGTGTAAACAACTGTGGACCGCCTGGAGATGCCGGATAAAAGGCCGGATATTTCGAGCGATTTGAAGCTGTGGATACAATTCGCCTGATAAGTAATGTTATCGGGCATTTTACGATGACGCACATAAGGATTGTTTCCGGCGGTCAAACTGGTGTCGATCGTGCTGCCCTCGATGTGGCCCGTGCTCTCGGATTGTCGTGCGGAGGTTGGTGTCCGCGTGGGAGAAAAGCAGAAGATGGGATGATTGACTCGCGTTACCCATTAGTAGAAACGCCGGAGCTGGACTACGGAGTTCGAACCGCGTTCAATGTCCGCGATAGTGATGGGACCCTAGTGCTTACCAGCGGCGCACCGACAGGCGGTACGGCGCATACAATTCACTGCGCGAAAGGTGCTGGGAAACCTTACCTCGTAGTCGACCTTGAGCGCCCAATCGCTCCCGATGAGATCGTCCGCTGGATTGGCAGGGAGCAAATTCGGTCACTGAACGTTGCCGGTCCCCGGGCCAGCCGAGTGCCGGGAATTTATGAACAGGCATCGGCTCACCTATCTCAAGTTCTCTCGCAATTCATCGCTCAAGGTAGCTCCCGATGAGCGCGAAAAATTCAACTGATGAAGTACTAAACCCTGCGCAGATAGTCGAGACGCTCGAACGGTTATGCAATCGAATCGGTGAGCGCTTCCCTGATTCAGGACTTAAGCACGTTTGTGCTCAGCTCCTCGCAATAAGCAGGCAAGCGAAAAGCAAGCAACAATGGATTTCCGAGCCGCTCGTCTGGCTTCGGGTACTAAGCGTGGTTGTCATTGTACTCATTATTGTTTCGCTCGTCGGTACATTAACAATCACTGAAGCGCCAGAGATTCGAGCTGTGGGATTATTTCAAATAATCCAAGCTCTCGAATCAGGTCTGAACGCACTAGTGCTCATTGGGGCGACGATTTTCTTCCTGATCACGCTCGAATTACGAGTGAAGCGGCATCGAGTCTTAGTGTCCATCCGCGAGCTCCGAGCGATCTCCCACATTATTGATATGCACCAATTAACGAAGGACCCCGAACGTGCCTTCGCCCGCGGCAAACGCACAACGTCATCTCCAAAGGACCGATTCACCGCCTTTGAGCTCAGCCGCTATCTTGATTACTGTAGCGAGATGCTTTCACTTACGGCCAAAATTGGGGTGATTTACGTCCAGAACTTCCACGACGCTGTTGCGTTTGCTTCGGTGAATGAGATCGAGACGCTGACTAACGCCTTATCAAGAAAGATCTGGCAGAAGATAATGATCGTGCATTCGATGTATAATTAGGTGTTTTGTCAATGCGAGCGAAGCGAAGCAATCTCCTACCACCGAGCCGGATGCTATTCCCTCGCTATGAGATTGCCGCGGTCGCCTTCGCCCTGAACCATGCGCTTCGCTTAGGTTCAGGGCTTCGGCTCCCTCGCAATGGCAGAGGGCGGAATCTTGCTCTGCAAGAGTAGCTACCGCTTAAAACTGCCCCTGCCCGAGATTGAGCCCTCGTTGATAGGCAAAAACGATGCCGATCGCTCCGAGCATGAGCATGAGGGCAATGGCGATGAGCACCTTGTTCAGTTTACTGACGGTCGAATCGTCTGCCCGGACGGTCTCCTCCTCTTCGGCGATCGAGAACTGTTCGCCTGGGGCAACGAATCGGAGCTGATACGATCCCACGTGGAGAACGTTTCCTGACGTGAGCATTATTTCGTTCTGTTGTTGCTCTTTGCCATTTAAGGTGAGCGGTGTTTCGCTGATAGACTTAACGAAGTAGTCGCTCCCTCGTTGGCTGACAACAGCATAGCGCGGAGGAATATCTCTCCCGCTCAACCAGATATCGCAGCCCGCATCGTTTCCGAGCATTAACTGGGACTTATCGAGAAGATGCTTCTCCCCTCGCTCATTTCCATTGAGCACCACGAGACTTGCTCGAAGGAGCGACTTCGCCTCGAGCCCGAGGTAGGTCTGCGTAGAATCTCGTAGCGGTGAAAGCCGCGGAGCAAAGGCGCCGGCGGAAGTGAAGGCGCCAGTCCCTTCGACTCGCTCTGCTCGCTCAGGGCGAATGGGTTGAGGCTCTGGCATTGGTACTGCTGCTACCGTTACCTGTGGGAGGGCAATGTCACGAAGCATCTCGGAGACACTTTGAAATCTTTCCGCAGCGGACTTCGCAAGTCCCTTCATCACTGCGGCATCTAGCTCTGAAGATATGTCGGCTCGGCGATTTCGGGGCGATGGAACTGGTTGCGATAGTCGCATGAGCGCGGTTTGGAGTTGATTCTTTGAGCTAAAGGGTTTCTCTCCAGTAAGCATCTCGAAGAGGAGCACCGCGGCAGAGTAAATATCGGCCCGATGGTCGAGCGCCTCTGCTCCTGTCACCTGCTCTGGGGCGATGTAGCTCGAATCAACCAGTAAACGTCCCTCGGAGGTTACTGTCTTATGAATCTTGGAGATTGTGAGCGGATAGTAACCAGCAATAATCGGTTGGTCGCCTCGAAAAAGAATTCCGCGTGAATCAAGATGTCCGTGGAAAATGCCGCGTTGATGGAGTGCATCAAGCCCTCCAAGTACGCAAGAGATAATGTTCACCGCGCGCTCAATGGGAAAGGGTGTAGATTGCTCTTTCAGTAAGCTCCGGAGTGTCGGGCCCTGGAGATATTCCATTACGAGGTAGAACCAGCCATTCTCTAGACCATAATGAATGATTGGAACGAGCGCTGGGTGTTCGACCGCTTTAAACCTTTCGAATTCATCCTGATACGATTTAATTAACTCCGGATTAGACCCCGGTCGGTCAACAAAGACACGCAGTGCAACTTCGCTTCCGCTCTCTCGGTCAGTTGCGCGGTAGACCCGGCAGCTTGGGCGCTCGGCGATTGTTCCGGTAACGGAAAAACGATTGGCATACTCTTTTGGGGTATCCATCAGCTAAGCCTTAACCATTTGGTTGATGCTCAGACGATGGTGAGGTACTTGCGTCGGGTGTCTGGTTAAACTCTGTTGACGACGGTGCACCGAAGAATCGAATAGCGACGAGGACAATGATCCCCACCAAAATAAAAATAATTATGTATTCGGCGATACCCTGGCCACTTTGGCTTTGAAGGAGACGTGTCGCTTTCGTGCGCAGGCTAAACATATTGCCGAGGTTAGCACTCTCGGCAATAGAGAAAAAGGTGATAGGCACCTTTTTTCTCTACTCGGATAATGCTGATTAGCGAGCTTTCCCCCGGGCTTGCTTCTTCTGGATTGCCTTTACCGCGTTGTCGGCTTTTGCGACCCAGGCTTTGAGCTCTGGCTTGCCATTCGCCAGCGTTAAGAACTGTTGGAACGTAGCGAGCGCAACATCGTGCTGTCCTTTGAGATAGAGAACAAGTGCGAGATTATATTTTGCCTCTGCGTGATCGGGTTTGAGTCGAAGCACACTACGGAATGATACGGTAGCATTATCGAGTTTCCGCTCACTCGCATACAGTGTGCCGAGGTTGTAGAGCGCGTCGATATAGTTTGGCTCGGTTTTGATAATTTCTTCAAAGATTGCGATCGCTTCAGGTACTCGCTTCTGCTTCGCCATCTCGAGCCCATCTTGGAACAGTCGCTCTAACTGTGCGCGAGGGTCCTCGACTGGTTCTGGGATGGCTGCCTCCGCCTCTGCTGGTGTTGAGGTTACGGTGGCTTCCATCTCATGTTCTATTGCTGCGGGCGGGGTAGCGTCGGTCTCAGCTGCATCATGCATTGGCTCTTCCGCAGGAATTTCGATTATCGAGCTATCGAACTCGGTCATAAAGCGTGGGAGTTCGCTTAACGAAAGCCGCTCGGTCATTGCTTCTACCTCGATGAGCGACCATTCATCTAACTTCAATGGCTCCACCCGTTCAACAAAGGAAAGCGCGGGGAGAACTTTCGCCGTTTCAATCTCCGGGGCTAGTGTAGCCTTCTTTACCGGGAGCTGTCGTGGCGTCTCCTTCTGGAACGCTTGCTTAAAATCAACGCGAGCTAAAGTGCCAGCAATCAGCGCACTTGTTGCGAGCATCAGAGTAATTTTAATCGCCCGGCGCGATGGCTTCGAGGTTTGCTTCCGTGCTCGCACCGGCTTCGTCATTACTAATGGCGCGACCTCCTCTTCATGCGACGCTGGAATTTCGACTGTAACAGCCGGCTCGTCGTGCATCTCCTCAATCACGCTTGGTTCAACTTTTCGCGTTTCCTCAGTTCGTGCGGGATAGAGCGCACCGCTCAGTGGGAGGACGGCGACTGTCATGTCGTCATGCCCCCCTCGCGATTTTGCGAGTTCAACCATGTAGAGCGCTGCTTCCTGGGGAGACATGCTTCGGACAACTTCGGCCATCTCTTCAAGTGAGATCATTCGGTGGAGGCCGTCGCTGGTAAGAACGATGATATCTTCCGCGTTGCCGGCGGCGGGTTCGCCTACAGCGTAGCAATCTACACTGGGCTCAACTTCCGGCATCACGCCAAGACAGCGACTGAGGATATGTCCCTGCGGATGGGTGAGTGCCTGTTCAGGAGTAATCTTCCCATCAATCAGCCATTCCTGCACATAGGTATGGTCTACCGTAATTTGTGTCGCCTCATTACCGTGCACACAATACGCGCGCGAATCACCCACATGGGCGATGATCACCTGGGCACCCAACTGAAGGGCCGATACCATCGTGGTCCCCATATATTCGCAGTCGGGATTACTTCGGTAGTGAATGATCTCTTTATTGGCAGCAACGATCGCTTCTCTCATCCTTACTGCAGCGTCACGCTCACTGGAGTTTTTTAAACTTGCTACAAATGCTGACACAGCAAATTGCGCAGCGGTGGCGCCGCCGAGTTCCCCACCCATCCCATCGCACACGACACAACCTTTCCCACCGTCGACTGCGAATGCGTGACAACGATCCTCGTTGACCTCTCGCTCGCAACCTATTGCGGATGCAGCCCCTGCGCCTTCGAGTTCAAGCTGTGGCTCGCGTTGCTCAATAGTCTCAGCACTTGATGATTCAGCGAACATGTCCTTACTCCATTTATTATCTGGTGGGAGATCCACTGATATACCCTCCCCTTCCAGTGAAATGTTGCAGCTTCCGTGCCAGGAAAGTGCGGGCCGTTCCCTACACGGTGGGAACGGAAAAAATGGGGCGGATTTGGTAACGAGAAGCGCGAACTAAATGAAGGATTGATCGCTTACTTCCGGGCTGCTCGTACAACACGGTGAGAGAACTGCCTAACCCGGCCCATTCCAGCGCATGTTTGATCGCTTCCGAGAACCATTATATAGTGGCCTATTCAGGCAAATATCTTCTGACATTTTGTATCCGAGTAGACGATTCCCGTATGCCTTCAGTGGGGGTGGGTGGTGTGTGCCCGCCGATACTGGAGGTAGCGGTGTGTTAGGAAAGGTTTTATTTCGTCCGCTATCTCTCTTAGGCGCTTCGTTTAGAAACAGCCCCACGAGTGTCACTTGTGGGCTTGGTCATAAATCAATTGTGAAAATGGGGTGACCCTACGGCTATTACAAGTTCGCGTGAGCGAACGAAGGAGACGTGTACGAATGGCATTGAAACTGAAACCAAACTCAAGCGGAATGTCGAAAACGGTGAAACTCGTGGTGACGGGACTTGTTGTCCTCGCGCTTGGATGGGTCGCCTGGGATCGGTTTACCGATCCATTGCTACCCGTCTGGGGATCAGCCGGTGTCGGGGCTGTAGGACTCGGTGTGCTGCTCTACGTCTGGTGGGGCGCACTTCGCACGAAGAAGGCGAAACCGGTAGTGCAGCAGGAAGTCGCGGCAACTCCACAGCCGGGTGCGGGAACAACCGGTGGAGCAGGTCCGACAGGTGGAAGTACTTCAGCGGGAGTAGCCGGTGGCGATGGGTCGGTCGATGCCGCCACCTTGGCTCAACTCGCGGGAGCGCAGCCAAGTGCAATTCCGAAGCTTGCTAGTCCGGGCGCCGGACAAGTTAATTTCCTCGTCCATGCCGATGCAGGGACAGAAATGAACTGGGTTAGCGCAATCGCAAGCAGCGATGGTGACCTTCGCGATATCCTTGTACGTCTGATACCTCAAGGGCGAGTGCTTGGAGAGCTGGTTGCTGCACCGGACGGCGCTTATCGCCACTCCGTTCCAGCACCAGCCTCGCTGAAACCGTCCAGCCAGATGTTTCAGGCATTACTCACCCGAACAGATGGTCAACCGGTACAGGCCGCGCTCTTTCACAAAGAGCCTGGGCCGGTAGACAGTCTCGCCCCCCTGCTTGGGAAGGGACCGCACGATCCAGCGAAAAAGAAGAAGGTTGGGCAAGGAGAATCGGCAAGAGAGATGTTCAGGGTGAAGGTAGCCCTGCGACCGCTTACTGGCGATGAGGACGGAATCCTTACGTTCTCTCTCCGAATCGGCGCGAACGGCGTCGCCATCGAATGTCCGCAGCCAAGCCTTGTCGGTCGTATCGGCAAGCTATTGGATCGGGCCACTGGCCAGGTGCAAGGTGTCAGTGGCGTGTTGAAGGTCAGCGCGTTTACTGATCCCGACGGTGCCCATCAGTACAAGCTCGTCGGGCCGCCTGACCTTGTCGCGGCATTTGCGGAAACACTCGCAGTTGAGTTCCCGGTTCAGATCGTCGGACGGGAAGAGGCCACCTACTCCACCGCAGGGTTCCCACACGATGGCACCATCGAAGTGAACAGTGCAGGGGGAGTGCGTGTCACTATTCCGGCGAGCCTCCTTGCCGGTTCCCCACTTGCGGGTTTATTCGATGCCGGTGCTGTAACCATCACTGCATCAGGAAGCAAGCTTACCGAATGCGGTTCCGGAACTGCCGCGATTAGTGTCCATCGGGCCAAAGACTCGAGGGTACAAAGCGGTAACCAGATGCTTGCAGAACTCCTGGCCGGAATTCTTCCCGGAGAACCCGGTCCGGTGACCGGATCTGCTGGCGACGATCCCCAGTACGCCGCAACGAGCCCAGGCTTCCCCCAGGAGATTGTGGTTCAAGCCACGGCTTCGCGAGAGGAAGCGGTGGTCGAGCCTCCACCCGCACACGAAGCCGTCCAGGTGGTTGACGCACAGACGGAGACCGAGGGCAATGGTAATGGGGATCCAGCAGAAGGGTCCACGATTACTCGCGTGGCTGTGGTTGACCAAGCAGAGTCACGCGAAGGAGCCCAAGGAACGCCTGAACACAGAGACGTAGCAGCCCCGGTGGCATAACAACCGCCGGCGTGCAACATCGATAAGTGGGGGCCCCGTGTCGCGCAGTGCGCGCGGGGCCCTCTTTCATATGGTATCATTCTATCACGGGGGTTCGATAACAACACACCGCTCGACCTCCGTATAATAAGTGATCACTCTTTTACATTTCCACTCCGGTAGATGAATCGCTAGCTGTCTTAGCGCACGAAATACCACAAGGTATTTCGAGACTCGAAGGCAGCGGTGTGCGTATGAGTTTTAAGCCTAAGTTCAACCGGCTGTCGCCGGTCTAGAGGAAGAAAAAATAGTTCTTTCTGTAGACCGGTGACGCCGTGCAATTGGTTAGGTGTAACTTTGCCTTGGGGGAACTTAGCACGGAGGTTTCCTGGGCTAGCTTAGCAGAGGAGTTGAACATGCCAGAAGAGCCAACGATCAGACATTCACCCCAGTCGACGCTCAAACCGAGGGACAAAGGGGGTGGAGAAGGCGAAAAAGGAACTGGCGCAAAGAAGCTCGCGCCAAAGGCGACGGAAGTTCTCGTCACAGTGCGGTGGGTTAAGGACAAAGGACAGATCATCCCCGTCCTTGAGCCGACCGAGGGTGACTGTTTACCGATTACGCTGTCGAAAGACGGCGAAAAGTCGATAACAGTGCAACTCGCGGGACGCTCCTACCAGGTCGCCGCGAAGCGTTCGAGCGCAAACGGAGCGGTCACACACGAGATCACGGTGACGGGGAAGCTCGTCGTGAACACCGTGACGAAAGAGCCGGTAAATCGCGCCGTGGTGCGGAGCGTCACAAATGGTCCAAGTGCCGAGCGCTCGATTACGTTCTTCTCCGGAGAGCCAATCAGCGCGGCCACTGGGGATGATCTGACCGACAGCAAAGCGCCCATCTCCCTCGAGGACGACTAGCAGCGGCAACATTTCGAAAAAGTCCCGGAAGCGTCACCGGATACGAAGGTTGAGGCAGCACACCGCTTTAGCCTTCGTTTGACTTAGCACTCCAATGTCCTATTATTCCCTTTAGCCTCAGGGCCAAACCTATTGCAGCAATTACAAGGGGAAAACCATGGCACATGAACTTCCACCGTTAGATTACGCCTACAACGCTTTGGAGCCGCACATTGATGAGCAAACAATGAAGCTTCATCATGATATGCATCATGCAGCGTACGTGAAGGGATTAAACACTGCTGAGGCAAAACTTGCTGAGGCCCGAGAGTCAAAAGATTTTGGTTTAACGAAGCACTGGGAACGTGAGCTAGCATTCCACGGTGCGGGCCATTTCCTCCACTGTGTGTTCTGGAAGAACATGGGACCAAACGGCGGTGGAAAGCCCGGTGGGAATCTCATGAAACAGATTGAGCGAGATTTTCAAGGGTTTGAAAATTTCCTCGGACACTTCAAAGCTGCTGCAACACAGGTCGAAGCTTCGGGCTGGGCGATGTTGGTGAAGAACCACGCAGTTCAAAAACTCGAAATCTTAACCGCAGAAAAGCACCAGAACCTAACGCAATGGGTGGTAGAGCCGTTACTCGTAATCGACGTTTGGGAACACGCGTACTATCTTAAGTACCAAAATCGACGCCCAGAGTACGTCGAAGCCTTCACCAAGGTCATTAACTGGAAGGACGTCGAGGCTCGATTCGACGGCAAGGGTCGGTAGAGCACCGCGCCCCCTCTGAGTAGCAAACGTGCAGAGTCTTGTTTGGCTGCACAGAGCGGGGCGATTTTCGGAGCTCAAGGGCAGCGTAGCCAAGCGGGGTTAATAGAACTGCTCCATAAACTCCTGTCCAAATTCGGCTTCCGCAGCTAACCTGTTATGCGGCCCGCAGAGTAACCGGAGATTCTCAAGCGTATTTGGCCCTCCGAGTGCTCGAGGCTGAATATGATCGATATGAAGCCCCGCCTTTGCACTACAGCGTGTTCCCTCAGGACTCACATAGGTGCAACGAAACCCATCACGGAGAAACACCTGATCGCGTTTCCGCCGTGAAAGGTCTGGGTCCCGCGGTGGTAGAATTGCACGACGTCTAGGTTTGATTTTTCGTTGCTCCCGTACAATCCGCCGAGCTTCCCGCTTTTCAGGCGCATTTCGCTCAATGTATTGATCCATGAGCCGCTCAAAGATCGCTTCAAGACTTGCTCCTGGCTG
>FKKE01000083.1_pt1 | contig 56486 bp, 30 predicted proteins | sample 1106331 | NCBI WGS metagenome assembly FKKE01 (sample SAMEA3931202, study PRJEB13176) | freshwater metagenome | biome: Drinking water system; feature: drinking water; material: freshwater | place: China | collected 2013-02-06 | reverse complement strand
AGTCGAGGTCAAAGAGCACGGTTGGATTGCGCCGGATAAGCCGAAGGATGTCGATCGCTACGACCCACTCCGGTCTACTATGATTACACCCGTGGGGGGTGTGCCGCCCCCTTCCTCGTCGAGTACGAGGAAAGTCACTATTTCTCCTTCGAGCAGTTCGAAAGGCTCGCTATCGAGTATAACTCGGGTGCTATCATTATTCGTCACACGAATCTGAACTTCGCCTGAATTGACATCGACGTAGTTTGAAAATGCGGCGAGTTCAAGTGCAGCAACGGATGGTGATACATCCGAAATCCGAACGTCAGGCCGCGTGATGTAAACATCAAGCGAATCTAATGACGGGGCAACATGGCCGATGCGGACTTTCCCTTGGTCAATATCGGGGGCAGTATTGGTGTCAGTGATCAGGAGAAATGCTGCGACGTCATCTTGCTCAACAATGAGTAATGAACTATCAGCACCAGCAGCGATCGTTTGCTCGGCATCGAGAAGCTCACCTGCCTCGTCACTTTCAGAAACCCGCACTTGAACGGTCCCCTCGGGCGCTTCGAAATATCCGGTGTCTTCTCCGTAGGCGAGCCCGCTTGTGACCTGGGTATCATCAACGTAAACATCGAGCAGGCCAGCGCTTGCGAGCGCATGAACAATGCGTAACCGTTCGGGTTCGTCTTCGCCACCACCACCACTTGAACAAGAAAGCGCGAGTAGTACCGCTACTATGAGGACTATCTTTTTCATGTTTTTGCGCACCGTCGATGAGAGCCCATTGAGCCGAGGAGATAACGTAGTATAGTCGCGGCGGCAAGTCTCGGTGATGTAGTGGGAAAGGTGATTTTTTTGAATCAACTCAAGGACTAACCCTATAACCGTTGACTTCAGTCAATTTTTCATTGTAAAAGACAGCTTTTGCTCATAGTAAAGAAGAGGTCATGGAGAAACAAACCGTTCTTGTTACTGGCGCGATGGGAGAAGTGGGCCATGGGTTGATTCACGCACTTCATAGCCAGGGCGAATACGATATCGTCGGATTCGACCACTCGGTAAAATACAGCCCGCTTGCAAGTGAGTGCACACGCTTCTACGAGGGCGATATTCTCGACCCAAACATTCTTGCCGATATTCAAGCGAATCACACCTTCGACATGATCTTCCACCTTGCGGCAATTCTCTCCACCGGCGGTGAACGAGCGCCATTACGAACGCATAATGTGAACGTTCAGGGCTCGATTAATATCTTGGAGTTGGCGCGACGCCAAACCGAAGCCCGAAATCTTTCTGTGCGCGTGATCTTCCCGAGCACTATTTCAATCTATGGCATTCCCAACCTTGAAGAGAAGAATCGTGGGAAGGTGAAAGAAGAGGAGTATCTTCACCCGATTACCATGTATGGCGCGAATAAAATTTACGTTGAACATGTTGGCAAATACTACAGTTCTTACTTTCGATTACTGGATGAAAATCGGGGCGTGCCGAGAATTGATTTTCGGTGCGTGCGTTTTCCAGGGGTGATTAGCGCAGAAACACTTCCGACTGGTGGAACAAGTGATTTTGCTCCCGAGATGCTCCACGCAGCAGCACAGGGGAAGCCATACGAGTGTTTTGTTCGCCCGGATTCGCGAATTCCGTTTATCGTCATGCCAGATGCTGTGAAGTGTTTAATTCAGCTCGCCCATGCCCAACGGTCGAGACTGCTGCGCAGTGTTTATAACATCGGTGCGTTTGCGCCGTCCGCCGCAGAACTCGAAGCGAAAGTACAGGAGTATTTTCCGAGCGCGGTGGTGAGTTACAAACCTCATCCGCAACGTCAGCGAATCATCGACAGTTGGCCTGCATCAGTCGATGATAGTCTGGCACGAGCAGAGTGGGGATGGTCCAACGACTATAATTTCGACCGTGCGTTTCAAGAATACCTCATCCCTGGCATTATTAAGAAATATCCCAATTGCCAGCCACAGATGAAGGTTTGTGTGAATCAGTAAACTCTCTGTTGCTCCGTCCGATAGCGCTGCTCCAAACGCTCCATTTTATGAACAGAGCAACGGAGCACCAGAGCAACAGAGAAAGAGCTCTTCGAAATTAGAACCTTGACCAGAGGTACTGGTTCGTCACTTCGTGATGAAAGAGAATCTCACTGGTCTTTACTAATGTTCCAAGCTCCTTCGGACACCGGTCAGCGGAGAGTTGCTTGCGTTCAGCAAACTTCGCTTTATTCTCCTCCCCAAGAATCTCCGTAATAAATGGACTGCCCTTAAACAATCGGATTCCATCGTAGATATTATCCGGAAGGAAGCGCGTCCGCGTCCGGCGGTTCTCAGAGGTCAAAGTTTCAGTCATTGGCCCGCTCAGTCCGGTTTTAATTATCGAGTAGAACGAGAGATACGGATTTGCATCGGGTGCAACCGTTCGCACTTCAATCCGAGCGGTTTTTTCGTTGCCGAGCGGAATACGAATCATCGAGGTGCGATCTACCGGTGACGACTTAATCTGATTCGGAGCTTCAAAATGGGGGTCAAGACGTCGATACGAGTTGACGCTCGAATTTAAGATTAAGCAGATGTCATTTGCGTTGTTGAGTAACCGATCGACAAAGTTCCACGCCAACTCAGAGAGATGCTCCTCGCCTTTAGCATCATAGAACAAGTTCTGCCCCTTCCGTGAAAGTGAGAGATTCACATGCATGCCGCTCCCATTAATGCCAGCAATAGGCTTTGGCAGAAAACAAGAGGTGAGTCCCATGTTTGCTGCGACCTGACGGGCAACTAACTTGTAGAGTTGGAGTTGGTCGGCAGCCGTGACAGCTTCGCAGTAGCGATAGTTAAGCTCGAACTGTGAAGGTGCAACCTCTGGATGGTCTTTCTCGTTTTCAAAGGCGAGCGAACGCTGCGCTTCAGCAAGCGCGTCGATGAAGAGCTTGAGCGGATCTTTCGGGAGCGAGTTAAAATAGCCACCACTTGAAACGAGCGTAAAACCTTCACGCGAAGAGTACCCTTGCTCTGCGTTGAGGCCTTGGACTAAAAATCCCTCGCATTCGACGGAAATATTCGCCGAGGTTCCGTCGTTCTTATACAACTCATCCGATAGGCGGCGAAGCATACCGCGCATATCGGAAGGGTAGTCGGAACCATCACGATCTTTGATGTAACCAAAGACAATTACCTTGCCTGGTCCAAAGACATCGCTCGGTAGCCAACGGAAAGATCCCCAATCAATCGCAAGCCGCAGATCGGATTCTTTCACTGCGGAAAACCCTCGAATCGAGGAACCATCGAAAGTCAAATTATCAAAAGAGGAGAGGAGGAACTTCTTATCGTAATCGAGCATGTGGAAGCGCCCCTCGATGTCAGAAAAGCAGACCGTCACTGCTTTGAGGCGCTTCTCGTCGTAGAGGTATTTAAGGTAGTGCTCTTTCAGATCTCCTTCGGATGTTCGTTTCGAAACTTTCTCTTTTGCTTCGAGGTTTAACTGTTCCAACTCGTCATAGGGGATCTCTAGAAAATTTTTCAATTGAACCGTGCTCATCTTAAAGCCTCCTTCAAATACAAGTAGGTTGAACTTGTAGAAACAGTTAATTTAACCGTCGGCTATTTTAAGTTTAACATTTAAGCAATTAGCATAAAACGAGCAACATTTATCTTAATTGCGATAAAATTAAAGTTAAATAAATTACTCCACTTATTAATTAGAACGTCCATTCGGCCTTTTACGCAATCGGTCATTGTTGACGCTTATCGACCAATTGGGTAGGTTTCGATGGGTAAATTGCACATTGATGGTGGCTTGTGCTGCTCCTGCAACAACTTATTCGTCGATTCTCATCGCGTCGCGCCCTTGTCTTATCGCTTCTCTCCGTCGTTCTTACCGTATTCTCGCTCGGATGTGGTGGTGGAACATCAGGTACTGGGGTGAAAGAGTTTTCGGGGATAGTGAAAGGCGCAGATGGAGCACCTGTTTCGGGTGCTGAGGTCACCATAGTTGAAACAGGAGCTTCCACGACCACCGATGAGGGCGGGAACTTTTCTGTCGCGACTGAGGTCGGGGAAGGGGAGGTGAGTGTGCAAGTTACGGCAGTAGAGGTTTCAGGCGAGGTGGAAGTCGCAAACCTTCCCCAAGGGAATGCCCTCGTCGAGATTGCCCTTGAGGTTGATGACTCGGCGCAAACGGTAACTGCGACAGCAATATCCATCACTTCCGAAGAGGAACAGGATACAGATGGCGCGGAGAGTGAAGAGGAACCTTCAAACGACGGGGTAGTTATTCCACCGCCTTTGGTTGACGAGCTAACTCCAGGAACCATTACTGGGCAATTAGTTTCACCTTCCGGTGAGCCTCTTGCTGGCGTCACGGTGAAAATACCTGGGTCCGAGCTTACGGCAGTCACGGATGAATTTGGAAACTTCGTTATTTCCGGTGTCTCGCCCGGAGAAAGCGAACTTGAACTTATGGTTGCTGGCGAGAATTTTGAGTCACCGGTTGTAGTTATTACTGACTCAGATAGTGAAACCGAGGTTATTCTCGAGCTTGATCAATCAACGAACGTAGTTACTGTTGAATCGCCTCTTCCCACCGATCCGACAATGCCCGAAGAGACAGCTCCGGATCTCCCTGATTCAATGGTTGGTGAGCCGACCGACGCAGAGAACGTGCCACAAAATTTTATCGATGCGTTATAGTCTAAGCGCGCGTCTAAAGTAGCAAATTCTGATGAACCGCCGTAATTTTCTAAAAATACTTCCTACCGCGCTCGTTCCGCCCCTTATCGGCTGCGCTTATCGGCGGATTGACCCCTGGCATGTTCTCATTCGAAGCGATGTCATTCAGTCGCTTGAGGACGAGGCGAGAGTTCTCAAGCGCGCAAAACTTACCACGACAACCGATGGTACGATCAAGGTGCTCTTTGTTCAGGGAACTCCCTATGAGCGTGGCTACCAGCACGGAAAGCTGCTTCGAAGTGAGGTGAATGACAACCTCGGATATCTCCACCGAAAGGCAAAAGACGTCCTCCATTTCGACGAACTCTTCGCCGAGGCATATGAACGAATGGCACCGTTCATTCCCGCGGAGTACATCGAGGAGATGCATGGACTCGCTCATGGGGCACGAATGCCACTCTCGGTCATTCACCATATCCATGTTCTTCCGTGTATCGGCGAGTGGGGTGGTCGAAAGCGAATCAAGGGCGTAATAAAGGAGATGATGAGCGGAGAGCTCGGCACCTCATGTAGTAATGTTGCTGCCTTCGGCAGTACAACTGTCGACGGTAAACTGTATGCAATTCGTGTTCTTGACTGGGGAATGCACCGAATTTCACGACTCCACAAGTATCCGCTTATTACCGTTGGCCGAGGTGAATCAGGGAATACGTATGCGAACATCGGTTGGGTCGGGTTCCTTGGCGCGGTCTCAGGAATGAACGATCAAGGCATCACCTTGGGAGAAATGGGATATCGCGATCCGCCGAATGAAACTCTCCGCGGTAAGCCAATGACGTTTCTCCTACGGGATATCCTGAGTTACGCGTCGAATTTGGCAGACGTTCGGAGAATAATTCAAACAAGTCCAGGCACGAATTCATTTGCCTACTTGATGACTGATGGGAAGAGCCGTGAATCAGAGCTTTACATCCGAGATCGGGATCGGTTTCTCGTATTTCAACCAAGCCGAGATATCCGTGACAAGGAAGATTACTATCCAGCGATCGAAGACTTACTTTACGGCGGACATTACGATGAGAAAATGACCGCTTTGCTCAACGAGTCCCGCGGGCGAATTGGGCCTGAGTTGTTCATGGAAAAAATTATTCCTGAGATCGCCATGCCATCGAACTTTCAAAATGTCGTATACTCTCCTACGGATCTTCGCTTTTGGGTAAATAATGCGAAGAGCAAAAAAGCGCGCGCTGCTGAGCAACCCTACACCTATTTCGATCTTAAAGAAGCACTGAGCCAGTTCCCGGCGTAGTGTTCAATTCTCTACGGTATGCTACATTACTCATGGCTTCAATGGGCAACTACCGCTGTGAAATAACTGGCCAATCGTTTCAGATCTCACCACTTGAGCAAGAGCTTCGACAAAAACTTGGTGCACCGCCACCACGAGTCCTCCCCAAATTCACGTTCCGGCAGCTGATGGCGTTCTGGCCGCACTGGTCGCTGCACAAGCGAAAATGTGACCGAACCGGGAAATCCCTTATCTCGATCTTTGGTCCCGATTGTCCGTATCCAGTTTGGAACCGTGAGGATTGGATCCAGTTTGCAAACCCTCCATCAGTCAGTGTCGACCTCTCTCGTCCCTTCTTTCCGCAGCTTTGGGAGCTTTTCCAACGGTGTCCTATCCCCCACAACCTTGGAATTGGCAATGAGAACTGTGAATACACTGACGACTGGTGGTACTCGAAGAACTGTTATCTCTGCCATTCAGGTGTGCACTGCGAGGATTGCGAATACTGTTATCGGATTTTTGGCCTTCGCGATTCAGCATTCTCTGTGTTTAGCTTTCACTCCGAACTCTGTTTTGAATTGGTGAACTCATCAAATTGTTTCTCGGTGATATCCGCGATTAACTGTAAAAACTGCCACGACAGCGCTTTCCTTTTTGACTGCCGAAACGTGAGTCATTGCCTCCTCTGTTGGAATCTTCGGAACGCAAAATTCTGTATCCGGAACGTGCAACTCACCGAGGAAGAATACCTAAAAGAAAGATCGCGACTAAAACTCACATCGCGATCCGAATACAATCGACTTGTCAACGAGTTCGAGTCAATTATTTCCACCAAGGCGTACTGGAAAGCTGCAGACGTTGAACACTGTGTTGATAGTTTTGGGAATTTCCTCGAGCACTGTAAAAACTGCGAGAATGGGTACTTCTTCTCGGACGCAGAAGACAGTGTGAATATAGTGCGTGGCAAAGACTTTCGCGATTGTCTCGATTGCGTCGGACCTTTTCTCGTCGAGCGTAGTTACCTCTCAGCTGTTGCGCAGGATCGTTGCTACGATGTTGTCTGTAGTGCTGTCATAACGACCTGCCGTTCCGTCGATTATTGTTTTCACTGCTACAAGTGTGAAGATTGCTTTGGCTGCTGTGGCCTCGTTGGGAAACGATTTTGCGTCTTCAATCGGGAGTACCCCGAACGCGAGTACCGTGAATTGGTAGCACGGTTAAAACAGAAAATTGCACACGATGGTGATGCGGGAAGATTCTTCCCCGGACATTTCGCACCGAACCCCTACGAAGAGAGTCTTGCTGGATTTCACTTTCCTTTAGCTTCGGAAGAAATTAGCGCTCTCGGCTTCCGTCCGACAAACTATAGCCGGCGGAAGCCAGAGGGTATACGAGAATTAGCTGAGATCCCGGACTCATCCCGCGATGTCCCTCTTTCTCTCTGTGACCAGGTCTACTGGGACGAGCGCGAGCTCCGACCATTTCAGATCAGTAAATCGTATCTCAAGTTCGCACAGAAGTCGGACGTTCCGCTCCCGGACGGGTTCTATACGTGTCGACTAAAGCAGCTCTTTCGCTGGCTACCGTTTAACGGTGAACTACGCCACGTCCGTTGCGTGCAGTCTGGCGAAGAGGTCTTCACTACGCTTCCACCGAACTTTGACCCGCTCATCGTAAGTCGCAAAGCATATGAAAGCATGTTGTAGACGATTACGAACGTTTGTTTTCCTAACCATCGTTCTTTTTCATCTCCGTTTGGCAAACGCAGAACAAACGAAGATCGGAGTCATCGTTCCACTTACTGGTGCTCTTGCTGAGTATGGTATTGCGGTGCGAAATGGAGTTGAACTTGCCCTCCACGAAACTGAAGCTCCGCTTTCAATTGTCTGGGAGGACTCGCAGAGTGAAACGACACTTGCTGTCTCGGCGTTTAACAGACTTCAGTCAGGTGGTGCTGAGTTAGTAATTGTCTGGGGGACTACTGCGACCGAGGCAGTGGCTTCCCTTGCTGAGCGATATCGTCTTCCACTCTTAGCTGTAAGCGTGAGTCCGAGTGTATCGCTGAAGCGCGCCTATATTGTACGGACGGTTGCACCCGCAGACAGAATCGTTCTGCCACTCACCGAGCATTTACGCGAGAGCAACGTAAAGCATGTCGTGCTGCTTAAGACAGAATGGAGTTATACAGAAGAACTTGCGCAGGCACTTCGAGAACAATTGCCTGGTATTCGTCTCGCTGAACGAAGTTTCAACCGCGCGGAGAGAGATTTTCGAACGACCATTTTACGTATCAAAGCGGAACAGCCTGATACAGTTGGTGTATTCCTTGGTGTCGGCCAGACGAGCGCTTTTTTTCGTCAGGCAGAGCAACTCGGGCTCCAGGCGCGAATCTTTGGTTCGGATTTCTTCTCGAGTGAAAAGGAGATAGAGGACTCTGGACCGCTGATTGAGGGCGCCGTGTTTCCACATCATGCGACCTGCGAGGCCTTCACAAAAGTTTACTTTGAGCGTTTCCACAATGAGACCCATCTTCCCTACGCGGTAAACGCGTTTGACATTACGAGACTCCTCGTCAAGCTCGCGTTCTCGGGTACAGGGAATAATCTATTTGAGAACTTGCAGGCTGTCGGGCAGCAGATCGGAATTTGTGGAACCTTCACGTTCGAAAACTCTTCCCGCTACGGGAAGCATTTTAATTATCCTGTCGGTTTGTACAAAGTACAAGGTGGCAAAGTGGCGAGAGTCCGCTAAAACACCGCCTCCAAGAATCGACTGAGCAGATTGAACGGAAACTGTAGGATGTTAAATGGAATCTCCTTTAACGTTGATTTTCCTACAAATGATCGACGATAGAAGGCCAGTGATTCGGTCTCGATGTAATCAAACGGGAAGATACAGAAGATTTCGTCCGGTGGAACGAGCTTTACGAACTGGGTGAAGAGCAAACTCGTATAATGACCGGCAGCGAGGAATACTGTCTCAGGTCGCCCAATCTTATTGCGTAGCCGCACGCCGTAACGAAACGGAACAGTCGTATCGAACACCGCGAGAATCATGAGAGTATTTCGAGCATCGATATGAGACGCGAGCGCCTCGGGCGTCGTGTGGAGTTCTGACTTGAGATACGCGTAGAACTCCTCCTCGTTCATATTCCGACTTGCCATCACCTTTTTCCGAAATTTTTTCACTCCCCGTTCAGTTGAGTCGCGAAAAATCTCAGTTAGTCCAGCGCCGCCAAGGGCGAGCACATTGTACTTCATTCGCTCGTCCACCCCAGCGGTCATCGCAACATTCATCGCGCCACGGCTGATACCAAAGCTCCCAAAATCTCGCTTCTGGTAAACACTTTCAAAGAAATCCATCGTAATACGATCCCGAATTACGTTCTCCTTAAACAGTGTTTCCAAGCGCTCGAAATTTTCGGGGTGCTTAAATTCGCCGTTTCTGTGAACGATCGCGGTATCGAATCCACGAGCAGCAAAATATCGAGCGAAATGATTCTCGATGATGTTTTTGCCGCCGAGCACAGGGAAGACGAAGACCAGATCGTCACTGCGCTTATGACGGGCGAAGTAGTCGACCTTTACTGGTCCATAGCTGGTCTCAAGGGTGATGCGTTTAACGGTAAAGTCATCTTCAACTGAGAGGAGTTCTTCCGAGTAATTTAAGTACGATCCATTCGGCGCGTAGTACTCATTTAGTTCCAATGAACGAGCCTTGGGGCCCGCATAATCAGGATTGAGCGGCGCAAAAACGCAACCTGAACCAAAGAGTAAAGGGAGGGGAGCGATGAACCGCAAAAACAGCGAGCGAACAACCATTCTAAAACTCATACATCCGTTCTGTTACATCCATTATACTACGTTCAGATGTCGGTGCTAAGTGGAAGGATACGCACTCTTGCTGCTGCCATGACGTCGATTACGGGAAGTCTCGGAGGCGCTTGTTTGTGGTAACCCCTATCGTAGTCCCACTTGGAAAAGAGCCAATTGCATGACGTAAACGCTTAGCGCATTATCCGTAAGGTTAAGCTGCAATATTGCTTGAGGAACCCGTGATCAGCATTTGGGTTTGGGTTGGATTTCTCCTCTTCATTTTTGCGATGTTAACGCTCGACTTGGGCGTTTTCACCAAGAGGAATCAGATCATTTCACCGCGTAAAGCGGTACTTCTAAGTTCCTTTTGGATTTTTCTCGCACTCGTATTCAATGTTCTCGTTTATTTTCTCTACAAGCATAATATCTTTGGCTTAGGGCTGGACCCTGCCCATGCACTTTCAAGTGATCAAGCAGCGCTCCAGTTTTTTACTGGCTATCTGATCGAAGAATCGTTGAGCCTCGATAATCTCTTCGTCATCGCAGTAATTTTCAACTATTTCGCAGTACCGCCACAGTACCAACATCGCGTCTTATACTGGGGGATCGTCGGCGCGATAGTAATGCGCGGAATAATGATCGCGGTGGGCGTTATCGTGCTACAGAAATTCTTCTGGGTGGACTATATTCTCGGCGCAATTCTCATTCTTACTGCGGCAAAGATGCTCATGTCGAAAGACAGTTCCATTGAACCGAATAAGAATCCATTGGTGAAGATTGCGCGAAAATTTTTCCCAGTAACAGCCGACTTCGAACACGAAAAGTTTTTCATAAAACGAAGCGATCAGTGGTATGCAACCCCACTCTTTCTCGTGCTCCTCGTTGTTGAGAGCAGCGATCTCATCTTCGCTGTTGATTCCATCCCCGCTGTTTTTGCAATTACCCGCGACCCGTTTATTGTCTTTACCTCAAACGTATTTGCGATCCTCGGCTTACGCTCGCTCTATTTTCTCATTGCTGCTATGCTTACCCGTTTCCGGTACTTGAAAGTGAGCTTGGTGTTTGTACTCGGGTTTGTTGGGACGAAGATGTTGCTCCATCATCATTTCCCGATTCCGACGGTGGCGTCACTTCTCACGATTTGTTCATTGCTTGCGGTTGGAATTCTCGCGTCTGTTCTCGCTGCGCGAAGAACGGAAAAGCAGCGGGGTTAAGAGAAAATTGACTCACGACACCTGACCAGGACAAAGACAAAGACTGCGGCCGAGACCGGGGCAGAAGGGCCTAAACTATCGCGCTCCAGCCGATACTCGCTTTCCCCCCGCCCTCTCATTCTGCGCTGCGGACGGGAGTGATTGAATTCTCATCCCGTAAAACGATCGTCGCACGAAGAATAAGCCAATCACGAGGAGAGCGATTCCAAGCCACTGCGTGGTCTCTCGCGATGCTTCTACTGCGATCTCAGCGGCGAGTAACCCGAACAGTGTAGTGAATTTAATGATCGGATTTAACGCAACGGAGGACGTATCCTTGAACGGATCACCTACGGTGTCTCCAACCACGGTCGCAGCGTGGAGCGGTGTGCCTTTTTCTTTGAGGTCAACTTCCACAACTTTCTTTGCGTTATCCCACGCACCACCCGCGTTCGCCATGAACATCGCTTGGAACAATCCGAAAACGGCGATTGAGATGAGATAGCTTGCAAAAAATGTCGGGTCGAAACAGGCAAACGCAAGGGTGAAGGAAAAGATCACACCGAAGATGTTCACCATTCCGCTCTGGGCAAACTGAGTGCAGATTTTTACGACCTCTTTCGAATCTTCAACCGAAGCAGCGCTCCCTGAGTCAAGGTTAATATTACGTTTAATATACTCGACAGCCCGGTACGCCCCAGTTGTTACTGCTTGCATCGAGGCGCCGCAGAACCAATAAATCACCGCGCCTCCAGTAATGAGCCCGAGAAGAACCCGTGGATCGATCAGATCCAGCTTGAGATTAAGCAACAAGATGATCGAGAAGATCATCGTCGTTGCGCCAATTACCGCAGTGCCAATGAGCACCGGTTTGGCCGTGGCCTTAAAGGTGTTTCCCGCTGAATCATTTTCTTCAAGCAGGTGTTTCCCTTTCTCAAAATTAGGCGTGAAGCCGAAATTCGCCTCGATCTCCTTCTCGATCTTTGGCAGTGACTCAATCTGCGAGAGTTCGAACACGGACTGGGCATTATCAGTAACCGGTCCGTAACTATCGACTGCGATCGTCACTGGTCCCATGCCGAGGAAGCCAAACGCGACTAGACCGAACGCGAATACGGTCGGATAAATCATGTACGCATCGAGGCCTGTTCCAGCCGCAGTAAAGGCGATAAACATCAGGGCGACCATGACCCCGCCTTTCCAGAATCCGCTGAAATTTCCCGCAACTAACCCCGAGAGGATGGTAAGCGACGCGCCGCCCTCACGAGACGCATTGACGATCTCGCTCACGTGCTTGGAGCTACTTGAAGTAAAGATTTTGGTAAACTCAGGAATGACTGCTGCGGCAATCGTGCCACAACTGATGATTACCGAAAGCCGCCACCACAGGTCATCACCCATGTTCGCAAGCAAAAGGTTGCTCACGGTGAAGGTTACAGCAATGGAAACAATCGAGGTTATCCAAACGAGCGACGTAAGCGGTGCCTCGAAATCGAACAGCTCCTTTCCACCGTACTTTGCCTTTGAGAGGGCGTTATTCAGCCAATAGGAGACTACCGAAGTCACGATCATCAGGATACGCATGGCGAAGATCCAAACGATAAACTTCGATTGAAGTTCAATGGCATTGGCCCCGGCGACAGGCTTTCCATCAGCGCCAAGAGTCATCCCAACCGCAAGCACGATGAAACTAATGAGTGCAACGCCAGTGACACCATAAGTCTCAAACCCATCAGCAGTTGGACCTACGGAATCTCCAGCATTGTCGCCGGTGCAATCGGCAATTACTCCGGGATTTCTCGGATCGTCTTCCTTAATCTTAAAAACGATCTTCATCAGGTCAGAACCGATATCAGCAATTTTGGTAAAGATTCCACCGCAGATACGCAGTGCGGATGCGCCGAGCGATTCTCCGATCGCAAATCCAATGAAACACGCGCCGGCGTTCTCCGGTGAAACGAAGAGGAGAATCGAGATCATCATGAAGAGCTCGACTGAAATGAGCAGTACACCGATCGACATGCCGGACCGTAACGGGATGTCGAGCACTGGGTAGGCAATGCCGCGGAGCGATGCAAACGCAGTCCGACTATTGGCATAAGTGTTGATTCGAATTCCAAACCAGGCGACGGCAAATGACCCAAGAATTCCCAAGATAGACCAGAGGAGAATCGTGAGCACTCGCGGCGTTTCTAAATGGAGAAGCGCGCTAAAGTAGTAGAAGATGCAGCACCCGATGAGCAGCTCAAGAACTACGAGAAATTTCCCTTGTTGGAAAAGGTAGGTCTTACAAGTTTCATAAATCAAATTTGAGATATTGAGCATCGATTGATGTGCGGGGAGACTCCGCACCCGGATGTACTCGTAAACACCAAACAGCACACCGAGAATCGTAACCACGAGCCCGGAGAGGAGAATTGTTCGCCCATCGACGACATTCCCAAAGAGGTCGAATGTGCTCGTGAGCGGTGGGACCTTAATCTCCACTTCACTGGCAAAAGCTTGAACGGCAGTAAATAATGTAGTGATCGCAAATCCAGTGATGCTGGCGAGTGCTCTCGTATATCGTTTCATTATCAAGTCCTTCTCTTTTCTAAATCCCGACTCTCAAAACTCCGTTTTTCTAGCTAAATTAGCCGATCAGGTAAATACGTGGTCATGCCGTGAAAGAGAGTCGCAGAGATTAGTTGCAGTTGGTTAGTGCTAATTTCCCGAAAAAACTTCGTAGTGTCAACTGTTTCTCCTTGCTTTTTCTGGCAAACCGGTATTGCATAGAACGGCTTCGATAATCGTTCAATGTCATTGCGAGCGCACCGAAGCGATCTCCTGCCACGTGGTGGAGACCAGTCTCTTGGTATGAGATTGCCGCGGTCGCGTTACTCCCTCGCAATGACAGGAATTTGATTGATGATGGGGGAAAGTACACCATGAACAGCTTTCGGCGAGCAGCGATCATTATTCCTGTAGTGGCAAGTTTGTGGGTTACCACTCTCGCTCCACAGGCAGTATCCGCCGCAGACAACCAGGATGACAAGGATTGGGGCGTTGATACCTCCGTTGGCTTCTACAGTGAGTACATGTTTCGCGGAAAGAACGTTTATGACGGTATCTCCATAAACCCCTCGGCAACCGCCTATTATGATTTCGATGAATTCGGAAACATCAGCGCAAACGTTTGGGTTCAGGCACCAGCAGAGACCAACGAGCCCCCAGAGAAATTTACGGAAGTTGATACCACCCTCGCTTATGGAATTGAGTTCGGTGTCGTGGGGATCGAAGTCGGTCACATTTTCTATAGTTTCCCCGGGGGCGGTGAAGCACGAATCGAGGATACCGCTGAGTTTTTCGGTACGATCTCCGGAGACTTTACCCTCCATCCGTCGTTCACCGTGTATCACGATTATGACGAAGGCGAGTATGAGTACTATACCTTCCGCATATCAGAACCATTTGCCGCGCCACTCACTGACGATGAGGTGACGTTAGAACCATATGCCATGTTTGGCTTTGCCTCGAATGCCAACGACGACAAGGTATTCTACTTTGAGAATGGATTAGAGCATGTCGACGTTGGTGTCACGATGGAACTCACCGCAGGAAGATTCTACGTCTCGCCGAATTTTAATTTCACCTTTGAAGTTGACGACGCCGTCCAGAATGAGTTTTGGATGGGAGTCGATATCGGCCTCAGTTTCTAGAGACTAAATCCTCTGGTGCTCACCTGCTCTGATGCTCTGTTACTTTTCTTCTCGCACTGCAAGCAGTCCGCAGCAAATGCCCTAGCGCTCGGTAGTAAAAACGTAAAGATTAATTAGCAGAGCAACGGAGCACCAGAGCAGGTGAGCTTGGAGATACTAACTATCTTTTCTTTCCCTGACGCGGTTTCTTTCTCGCCGAATCATCCATTACTGGCTCATCTCCCCCTGGTTCGGGCGGAGTAACTGCTGGGACCGTCGTCGTAGCTTTTGCTTGTTCAGCCTCACGCAAGCGGCGAAGTCGCTCTGCTTCCGCGCGCTGTTGTTGTTGAAGTGCGCGGAGTTTTTCCTCAGCCTCCCGTTGTCGGCGTTCGAGAAGCTTCGCTTCTTCAAGGGCTTTCAGACGTTTCTGCTCGGCCTCGGAATAGGCTTGCTCAAGGGCAGCTTGCGGTGGAGTCGTGAGCTTCGTTGTCGGGTCAGGACTTACCGATTGCGCAGGTGGTTGCATCTGAGTTTTTGCTTGTAGCGAGAGAGCTTCAGCTGCTTGTTGTTTCGCCTCGGCCTTCTTTCGCTCTTCTTCTGCCTGGGCCATGGCGGCTGCCGCTTCTCCTTTCTGCTTGGATGCTTCGGCTGCTGCTTGCTCGGCCTGGAGCCGCTTCTGTTCCGCTTCCTGTGCTGCTTGCTCGGCCTGAGTCCTGAGCGCAAGAACTCGCTCCTCTTCAGCCTTGCTCGCAAGCGCTGCTTCACGCTGTAACCGCGAGGCAGCTTCCTCCGCCTCACGTTTCTGGAGCGCAGCAGCCTGTACTGCACGCTCCGCCTCGTCCTTCTGAGCGGCAGCTACTTTCTCAGCTTGTTCGGCCTGAAGTTTCAGTGCGGAGGCGCGCTCCTCTTCTTTGATCCGCAGTTGTCGGTACTCTTCAGCCTGACGTGAGGCCTCGAGCGCGAGCACTTTTTGCTCTTCGGTGAGTTTCTTCAACTGCTCCTGTTGCTGCTTCAGGCGTTCCGCCTCGGCGGCAGCAACTTCAACCTCTTTCTTTTTCTCCTCGGCGAGCCGTGCGGCTTCTAAGAGCTCCGCCTCCTTCTGCTGTTGCAGAGCTTCGAGTTTTTGCAAGCGCTCAGGAGAGGAGTCCCCTTCACGACCACGAGTAACCGACAGAACGACAACGGCAACAAGTGCAGCCGCGGTGACACCAAGCATTGTCATGGTGGCCCAGGTTGGACGGGAAGCGCCAGCGCTCTTTGTGTAGAATGCACTGCACTCGTCTAAAAACTCTTTCAGCGACTGGTAACGCTCGGCCGGGTCACGGGCAAGCATCTTCATCACCATCCGGTTCCAAACCTCAGGAATATGAAGTTCAGGCCGCACCGTGTTCATCGGCTTCGGCGATTCGTGGCAGATTTTGTACATCACCTCGACAGTGTTTGAACCGGCAAAGGGAACAGTGCTGGTGAGCATCTCGTAGAGGACCACACCAAGCGCATAGATATCAGTTCGTGCATCGATTGGTTGTGAGAGCGCCTGTTCCGGCGCCATGTACTTCGGTGAACCAAAGATCGCGCCAGTTCGCGTTTGCGTGAGCAAATCCTGTTCATTATCTGGGGTGAGAACTTTTGCGATGCCGAAGTCAAGCACATGAGCCCATTCGGAGCCATCGCGCTTGACCGAGATCATAATATTTTCTGGCTTAAGGTCGCGGTGTACAATGCCGTAGGAGTGTGCCTCGCAGAGGGCTGCTGCGGTTTGAATGGCGATCTTATGGCAGCGATCGAATGGGAGTGGCGCCTGTTCCTTGATGATTTGCTTTAGCGTGCGCCCTTCGATGTACTCCATCACCAAGTATGGCGCGCCGTCCTCCACTCCAAAGTCATGAAGTGTGATAGCGTTTGGGTGTTTGATTCGGCATGCTGTTCGTGCTTCGCGCTGAAAGCGTAGTAGGTACTCTTCGTCTTGAGCGATATGGGCGCGAAGAATTTTTACGGCGATAATGTGCTTTAGGAGCACGTGTTCGGCCTTATAGACCGTCCCCATTCCGCCTTCGCCTATTCGCTCTAAAATTTTGTATTTTCCGCCAACGGTGCGTTCGAGAAACGAGTCGACGACAGGTCCGCGACGGCTGAGCGCTGTCCCATCGTTCGGACAGAACGTTAGGTCATCCGAAAATTCCTTGTGACATTCAGGACAGAGATTCACGCGCAGCCCATGATGATCGCTAAACCACAGTATCTTGATCCAATACCATTTCCTTATTGTTTTGCAAGGTTATACCTACCTTCGCGCACGTTCTCGTTCCGGACTTTTCCTTGAGCTAATCGCCAAATTGATGCAGGATGCGTGTTTAAGCACGAAATTTGCGTACTCAAGGAGACGACGATGATAGCGCGAACCTGGTGTCTCAAAGTTTTTCTTTTTGTGGGCGCAGTGGTTTGCGCAGGATGCAGCGGTGATGACGTATTTTTTGTAGACCTCACCGGTCGAGCCGTGTTTCCGCCAGAATTCTCCGGTGGGCTTGGCGCTACGCGCGGCGTATCGGACTCTCCGTTTGTAGTGCTTGATCTCGCGCGGATTGCGCCAGACAACGTGGTGAGCAGTGGTACAACTGATGCGGAGGGGAACTACGCCACAACCATTCCTGTAACGTTTTCCGCGGCTGTTGTAATTCTCGGAGAGATTCGTGTCTCAGGATTGCTCGACACTCGCGAAGGGAGCGTGTCAAAGAATTTTGATGGTATTACAGACGTTGCCTGTCAAGCAGGAGTCACCGCGATTAACGACGGCTCAATCACCGCATTCGAGCTCGACGATGGAAGAATCGCAAACCTCGAGGCCGGTGCCGCCGTTGTGCTTCAGCAGATGACGGTTGATTTCACCGATGCCGACGGAAGCCGAACCGCTGCAGCAAATAAAGTCCGCGAGATAACTCTCGACGGGGCGCAATCTCCGGTATAGGGCTAGCCCGCATTATCTCCCGTTGGTCGTTCGCCCGATCACGTTGAGTAACTCTCGAGCGCAAGCAGTTGTAAGCGTCGCTCGACCACTGTGGACTGCCTTTGCAATAGGGAGAGCAATGCCAATCCGCTTCGCAAATGTGGTCAGTCCTCGATTACTTCGGTTAGTGAGCATGAATTGTACTAACCGGGTGAACCCACGAAGTGGCTTTGTCGCTCTCTCATGAGCTTCCACATACCTCCTGAGGCTCTCAGCGTATAATACTCTATCGTGCACTATTTGTTTAATCGCGAGGCTTGCGAGTCGCGCACTTACGAGCGCATGACTCATCCCCATCCCGCCGATTGGATCGAGTACCTCATAGCTATCACCGACAAGGAACATACCCGGCACTCGGTGTGCGCGGCACGCATTATTTACCGGACTGCTTGCGCTTGGACTGCTTACAATCTCACCCGAGAGGGAGAGGAGGGAAGATACTTGAATCCAGTGCGACGCAAGCGAGTTTAGGCGGATTCGCGAGCTGCTTTGCTTATCAGCAAGAACACTCAGGTTTAAACCGGTCTTTGAAACTGGTGTGACAAAAATTTGGTAACCCGACTCAGCGATTATCTGAACCGTGTTCAACTGGTGCGGCAATGCGCAGTTCACCGTGACGCTTGCGCCAAATCTGTGCTCGCGAATTGTTCGACACTCGAATCCCAACTTCGAAGCGATCGGGATATTTGTTCCACAGGCAAGGACAAGTAACGGCGCGCTGATAGCCCGCTCAGCAAGTTCGACGGAGAAGGTATTTTGCTCGGTTACCACCTCCCGTACTTTTTCGCCAAAAAAAGGAGTGACTGTCCCAACCGATGTCGCGGCATCCGCAAGTAGCTGATCGAGCAGGTAGCGCTCGATTCCTATTCCAAATGTATCGGCAGAGCTCAGATTAATTGGCAAATCCCCTCTCGAACTTCTCCGAGTTGGAAACCACAGGGTGTATCCGGAAAACGGCGAATGTGAGAGTGCGTTGATGGAGTCACTGAGTCCGAGATGTCGAAGTTCCGTTACTCCAACCTGCGAGAGCCCTTCGCCACACGCTTTTCGCCGCGGGAATGTGTGCTGGTCAATGAGCGCCGCGGAGATTCCGTGTTGAGCAAGATGTATGGCAACGGCTGAGCCGGCAAGGGACGCCCCGATAATGATCACATCAAAATCGTGTATCATCTTCTTACGATAGAGTTTCGTTCCCAGATAAGGAGCAGCCGAGCGGGAAACATTCGTTGCACGGCCCAATCCGGTGGGATGAGTGTTCGTAATTCATTCGCGCGGTAGCTCCTCCGGACAGAAACTGGACCGTCGTGATGAATGAATGAGTCCCTGTAGAACCACGACGGGAAGAGTCTCGTTACCACGTACGGGAGATAGGAACGTTCGACGTCGTTAAACAGAACGAGCTTCCGTGCAAGTGCTTGCGCCACGGAGAGCATACTCGTGAGTTCGTTCTCGCTGAGATGGTGAAGCACGTTGTTTGAAATGACGATGTCGAAGTTCTCGTTTGCGGAAAGCACCTCTTCCGCCGTGCCGTGACGGAAGATGACACCGGTATGCTTTCGGTAATGTCGAGCAAATTCGAGTGCTCGTGGATCTGGGTCAAGCGCTGTAACTTCAAGTGAAAATCCATCGCGGTTCGCCCATGACTTTAAGTTAGCTGCAACGTCTCCACCGCCCGCACCGATATCAAGGAGCCGTAGCGTCAAACTTGGGCTAAGCCGGGGACGAATCCAGTTCCGATAAATCGTTCGCCAACGGGCCGTGTGATTGATGATTTCAAGCGCGCGATAGGTCCGTTCAATCCACTGACGGTCCCCGCTCGGGTCATCCATGAGCTCGACTAAGTTGTTGTCGCGACGGGAGAGTATCGATCGCATCGGAGCACTTCCTCCGGCTTCCTACTATAGGTGGTACCACGTACTCTGAGAAGGAGACTCATTGTAGAGTTTACGAATATATGTCAAAATCCTTAGCTTTTTCGCCATAACCTTATCTGCTCTTTTAAGCGACGAATTCCGGGTAAAGGACACCCCTAATTTCGCGGTAGCGTGACTTCAATCAGTCACGCTCCTGCGGTCGTTAGGGGTACAGAAAAGGTTTGGAAAACGGATACCAAACGCCCCTAAGTTTTGGGTCGGGTCGACCGTCCCACAAGCAACGGAGTGTAGCAATGAGTGGAAATGGCAGTTGGCCACAGATCGGCGCAGTAGAGCTTTATGCGCGGATCAGATCGATTCTCGGATCGGGAGGTGATGGGACGATTCCGGTTCGGTCCGGTGAAGTCGGCATCGCCTTCCTGCAGGCGTGTGATGCAGTCCGGACATCGTTCGATGGCTGCGAAAACGGACTCGAACGATTCAGGGAGGCAAGCCGTGAACTTGTCGCTTCAGTCCATGCGCTGCTAGATTTCGAAGCAGTGAACGCGACAACAGTGGACATCGTCCAGGCGACGCACGATGCGGTGCGGGAACTTCTCGCAGCGCCCGCCGTCGTCGAGAGGAGCAAGCGGAGTATTCGAGAAGAACGACGCTGGGTTCCAGACAGGGCTTTCCCGCTAGCTGCCTAGGCAGTTGGCGCGCAGCTCCACGCCTCACTTTATCACCACGACAGAAACGGTTGCGTCGATTCGGCCATCTGGCTTTGCTTAAGCCACATTTCATCTAGGGGCACCCCGGTTTAAACACCAGGTTCTTAACCGCCCCTAGCGACGCGCCGTTTTTTTATATCTCTATTACCCAGCCGCTCGAAAACTCTTCGTTACCAATTTCTCGATATGCGGCCGAAGGAGTTCGGCAAAGGCATCATTTGGATCCCCCGCACCAGGATGAAACCGTAAACGGTGCTGGAGGACGTACGGTGCGAGTGTCTTTAGATCATCTTCGGTGACGTAATCTCGACCCTCGTTGAGCGCCCAGGAACCAAGGCTTTTCTTTAACATGATCGCCGCTCGTGTCGAGGCACCGAACTGAAGGAGGGGATTATTGCGAGTTGACTGAACAATATCAACGATCGCTTCAAGCACTGGTGGTGCGATATACACTTGGGAAGCCGCGAGTCTCGCATTTAGGATCTGACGCCGCGTTACCACAGGCTTTACCGTTCGCACGCTCTCACTAATTTTCTCTGCATCATTTAGAATCTCGAGCTCAGTTTTCTCGTCCACGTAGCGCATTGGGACCCGAAGTAGAAACCGATCGAGTTGAACGAGCGGGAGCGGATATGTCCCCGCGAGATCGAGCGGATTCTGTGTTCCGAGCACGAAAAATAACTGATCGAGAGGATAGGTGACATTATCGATTGTCACCTGTCGTTCCGCCATACATTCAAGGAACGCTGCCTGCACTTTTGGTCCTGTTCGATTAATCTCGTCAGCAAGCACCACGTGAGCAAAAATTGGTCCGTGCTGGAAATGAAACGTACCGCTTTTTGCATCGAAGATATTAACACCGAGAACGTCCGACGGGAGAAGGTCAGGCGTAAATTGAATTCTTCGAAATGGGAGAATACCGCTCGTTTCGGCGTTCGAATCAGCGCAATCGATCGAAAGCCCGAGGCTCTTTGCAAGGGTTGTTTTTCCTGAGCCCGGATAATCTTCAATCAAAACGTGGCCATCAGCGACGAGGCCAGTGAGCAAGAGCTTCACTGTATCGGAGCGACCGCGAATAATTCGCTCTAATGACGCCCGAAGGGTTCCCAGCGTGTCAATTGCATCACGCGTTAATCGCTCATCTCTCTGAGTTTCAGTCATTAGCTCTGCCTCGATTTAATTAACCAATATTATTTCAACACATAACAACCGCCTTGTCACGTGCATCTCCTTCGTTGTCATTGCGAGGGAGCGGTAGCGACCGCGGCAATCTCATGCCGAGGGAATCGCAACAGCCGCAGTGCTCGAGATTGCTTCGCTTCCCTCGCAATGACAAAATAGTCATTCACTAAACATCGAGAGTTTTGGCAACGGAGCGGGTGGGGGATCGACTCGGTGTCGAAACACTCGATCGATAAACTGATTAACAAGTTTCGCTCTTCCCTCGCCGTTAGCAGAAACGTCACCGGCAATCTCCGCAATTGCGGAATCCTCACCACCTCGCTTCAGGCTCACTGTGATCGGTAGAATATCCGAAATGGTGTCACCTGTTCGGTCCTCTCGCACTGAGAGAACAAATCGCACAGTCGGCGAAAATTCATCAGGTGCCTGTTCAAAGCGTCCACTGATTAGTTCATCAAGAACTTCCTCGGCCTGAGAACTAAGCGCTTTGTCATCTGCTGGTCTTGCAACTGCGACGGGCAATCGGAGATCATAGTTTCTCACATGTGAGGGCAGGTTCAGGAATAATTCCTCTTTCGTTCGAATTAACTCCAACTTCTCCTCGCTTGTTGGGAAGTGGAACCAACCCGCATGCTTTTGTTCCAAAGCAAGGGCGAGTCTTGCGAGAGATTCTGCCCGCGCGAGACGATCGATCGCCCGGAATGAAGCGAATGCGGAGCGGATCGTTTTAATCGCCGAATCAGTTTTCCCGTGAGCAAGCAAGTTTGTCCCGAGGTAAAGCTGATAGAATGGTGCCGCCTCTTTCCGCGAATCGGTCTTTAGCATCTCTCGAGTTCGTCGCTCAAAAGCACGAACTGGAAAGCCCGTTGCTGCGACACCAAGGGTCGGGTACTCGAGCATCGTATCGGTGTTTCTTACAAACATGTCCTCAAAATCGGAGAGTTCATCTAGTGCAACCTCTCTCGCTCGGCGTTTGTACCACCAAGCACGTATCCGTGACCAAGGCGCAAGCACAAGGCTTCTTGCCCGTTCAAGGACGCTCTCGGTTGCTCGATCGCTTAGCACCGCTGCTTGCGCCTCAAGCGCTTGTGCCATCGTAACCGTTGCCGCAAAGCGAAGGTCGTTCTCATTTGTCCCAATCTTTCCAAACCACTGTTCGCGTTCGAGCGCGGCGTTGAGCATCTGAACAGCGCTCACAGGGTCTCCGGTTCTCATGGCGAGCCTTCCTTCGGCAAGCGCAAGCAATCCTCGGTGCTCGGTGTCCGAGCGAAGTGAGTTTGCAGAGAAGCAAGCACGAAAATCCGCAAGCACACGCTCGGCCTGAAAAAATCGAAGTTGGTCACCGTAGAGAATGGCCAAATTCAAACTCGGAAGGATATGGTCACATCCATCCGGCATCTGGAGTGCCTTGAGCCATGACGCCTCGGCAAGGTCGTCAGAGAAAAGTTCGCGGTACACCTCGCCCGAATTATTAAGCGGCGTTCCGGCCTGACCTAAACTCCCGAGGCGGAGCTCAGCGCGGATCGCCTGCGAAAACGCGGTCAGCGAGTCTTCGCGGTTTCCCTTCAGTGAAAGGAGAATGCCCAAGATGTTAAAGGTCCGAGCCTGATCTGCTCCCTCGAAAAGTCCCCATTGAGCTACTCTCACGGCTTCGTCCACGCGCTTCAGTTTCATCAACACCCAGGCGCGAGTACCTGGATACCATGTATCCCAATAGTACTTCCCGAAACGATCGAGCGTATCGAGTGATGCTTGGTAGCGGTCCAAATTAAGTTCGGCTTCGGCAAGCAGGTAGAGTAACCGAGCTTGTTGCTGCCAAGCGCTCCGGTCGGTCAAATTTGCGCGGTCCGTTCCGTAACGTTTCTCAAATAATTGCTCGGCGGTCTTCAAGTGACGGTAGGCGAGTCGAAAATGCGCGACCTCACTCAGGTAGTAGGCTCCGAGCAACATGAACGGTCGATAATCTTCTGGGGCGATTTCAGTGGCCTTCAGCAATTTCGACCGCGCATCGAGCGGATGCCCCTGTTTGAAGAGGATATTCACCTCATCAAGAATCTCTTCCAGAGATTCAGTTGTCGACGCATCGGTCTCTGCCGGGGCAGTCCCGACGCCTGGAATAGCAAGAGATGTGCTCCTATTCGTGAGAACGAATACCAAAAGTAAGAGTGTGAGAGAGAAGCGTCTCAACATCGACTCACCACCGGCCCAATCTCGTGAGTGACATCGGACTAAAAAACGCAACAAGTCGTTTTAGCCATGAGCCCTTTGTTTGCCATGAATCATAGACACCAGTCAGTGCGCGAGCGATCTCCTCACGCATTGGGTGCCGCGTATGGTGGCCGTAAACATTCCGCTCATTGAGTTCAGTGATCGGCATTCCTTTCACCTGGTGCGAATGATGAAGGCGTCGCGCGAATTCGTGCCGAGTTTCACCAAACCGCCGAGTGATACCGAGATCGGCAACGCTTGAACTAAATGCGACATAGGCGAGACGAACTTGGCGCTCCGGGGCGAATCCAAGACGCCAGGCATGTCGAAGCCAAAGCTTGAGCAATAAGAAAAAGACGAAGACTCCCGTGAGCAAAATAATCACATTTCTCTTATTCACCACTTCGGCGAGAATCCCGTCCGCTGTAGTATCTGTGAGATCCTCCGGAAGCGGAACAGTAAGTTCCTGCACCGGATCGATTTTACTCATGAGCTCTTCAAGCAATTTTTCATCCGGGACAATTACCTGCTCATTCTCTGCCCGAGCCGGGGTGATGTCGACTACCACCCAGCCGACATCACGAACATAAATCTCTGGCCAGGCGTGGCGATCCCCTACATGGAGGAGGATGTGGCCATCCTTGGCGTAGGTGAGATCGGTGAGATAGCCTGTGGCGATACGGGATGGGATTCCCATAAGTCGGAAGAGGTAGACTGCAGCGTGCGAAAAATGAACACAGTACCCACGCTTCTCCTCAGCAAAGAGATAGGGAGCAACCGCGTCACCATGAGTAGTGGGGGAGTGTCCTGGTTTTCGGGTGTAGATACTCTCATTCGAGAGGTACTCGACTACTGCTCGAGCTTTAAGCACGGGAGCCTCTAAATCACCCGCAAGTCGGCGCGCGAGTGCCCCATAACGGAGGTCCTCTCCTTGCTTGTCGAGTAGTTCAGAGCGAAGATCGTCTGACACAGACTTTCGCTCTTCGTCAGGCGCGAGTGTGCCCGGAGCTCTTAGGTAATGTTCCCAAGTCGCCTTATCCCATTCAACTTCGCCAACCTCTTCTCCTGAGATCTCTTCGAGCTTTAGCGTAGGTGCAGCGGAGATTGCCTGATAAGCAACTTTGAATCGATTCTCTTCGGGATTTGCGATCAGCCGAATGCTCTTCGGGTAATCGATCGCAAAGGAGTCGAGGTGGTCAGTGAGCAGATAAACAGACTGAGCCACACTTTCGCGGAGGTCATCCTCATTTTGCTCGAGTGCGATATAAGGCTCGCCGATCTTCGTCCTTGGGACATCCGTATCGTACGCACGGTTCGCAATGACGAGCTCCTTCCCATTAAACTGGGAGAGCGCACCTTCACGGAAATAGAGCATCGGCACCCATGGATTCTGCTTGTAATCACCCTCAAGCCGAACCAACGCCGCCGGCTGTTTTGTCTTGCCGACGGCTGAGTGAAACCCGAGCGGACTTTTCCCCTCCTTATCTTCCTGTCCCACCCCCTCACTCGTCTTCCCGAGCTGCACCGAGTAGGAGCTGTTTACGTAGTTTGCGTAAAGGAAAAGGAGGAACACAAGGAACGAAGGAACAAGCACTGAAGCTGTCCGGTAGATCGGACCGTAGCTCTTCACCGGATTCTGTTTACCAAACAGCGGCCGGTCTCCCGCCAAAATGAAGTAGAGGCCAACAACGATCGTACAAACCACACCGATTCCGAGGAGTAGTTGTTGCGCCGGAAGATTGAGTCGCCAGGCAAGTTCACTTAGTTCCTTTGGCGCATCGAGCTGATAGTTTCGGTGACCGCTGAGAATCGCAACGATGATGCCGATCCAGAAGAATGCCTCAAGAGTTACTGCACTTCGTTTGCGCCAGAAGAGCCAGGTGCTAAAGAACGCGAACAAGTAAAAGAACCCAATGAGCGTGATGTGATCGGTAAAGCGATAGACGCTGAAGTGACTTCCGGTAACAACATAATGCGCAAGCGTCGTGCAAATCCAAAGCACGGTAAGAGAAGCGAGATGAACAAACATCACCTTGGTGGCACTGAATCTCTTTAAGCTTGCGCCGGCAAGGACCACACCGGTGCCGACAGCGACAACGAGAAGTGATACGTCTGTGCCGAGATCAACAATTCGACTGAATAATATCACCATTCCGCTGCCGATAATCAGACGGAAGAGCTGCAACTGTCGGAAACGATTCCGCTCAGCGCCAGTCATGCTAGAAACCCTCCACTCCTTGAACGAGCATCAGTTCGGCACCAGAACGAGTAATGGTCGCCGTAAGTAGCTGCTTCCTGCGGAGATCTGACATCTCGCTTGAAGATGGCAGTCCGAATCGGGCAGCGCTTCGATTGAATAGTTGCGTTAACCGTTTCTCCTCGAGCTTTTGACGCTGGGCGAATGGGTCAACTTCAAATGGCACGAGCGCGATAGTAAGTGCTACTGAAGCCCCATCAGCAATTCGTCGCACTCGCTCAAACCAGCCGTCATTACGTTGTGGCCCGAAGATGATGACACGTTCAATATAACGCTTACTGGAGATGAGTGATTCGAGGTAGTGGGAAAAGCCGCTACCCGTTCCACAGGCTGGGCTCCAGACGCTGCGGTTAATCGCGCGCTGTATATTCTCTGGGTCGGTCGAGAAAGCTTCCGTTTCATTCACAAGAGCTGATTGGCGCGGGGCAGTTGCAGAGGGCGGGTTCTCGATTGCGAAACCATCGGTGCCAAAAATGATTGTAATCTGGTTTTCGACGAGCTGCTTGAGGTAACTCTGTAATGCTCCGGCTACGACGTCATCGTTCTTTGCAGCAACGAGGTAAATTGCTACCTCTCCCTCCGGAATGACAGCCGGCTCAGGTCGGCGAACCATCAACTGTCCCGACTTCGCGTATGTTTTCCACAAGATCTTCCGGATGCCATCGCTCGGGTCATAGGCTTTAATGTCAAATGGATCACCGGATCGATCCTTCGATTGGTTCAATTGATCGCCTGAACGGGCGCTTGCAGCGACGATTGGTAACGGTCGGATTGCAATCGTGGCTGCAGAGACCTCAACACTTCCAGAAACTGGAAGTTTCCAGCTGAGTCGCGTGAGCCCAAAAGCATCGCCGAGCGATAGCTGGAGGCCGTCAACCTGCCACAGTCCTCGGTGGGGAAAGGTTACGAGATCAAGCAGGTAACGCCGCTCCTCCGTCTCCTTCTCTCGTCCCTTCACCAAGTGGAGTGGCGAGTGTGCGCCCCGCTGGTGGAAGCGACGGGAGACTGAGAGCGAAAACAACGGGGGGATATTGCTCGAGTAGAGAATGATACCAGCCCGTAATTGCTTACGGGAAATCGCTTCGTTCTGGTCAAAGTGGATCTCGGCACGTAGTTTGCGTCCGAGGTGAAACCGAATCCAGTAAATGGCTGGAACGGTAATCGCACAAACGACCAGCACACCGCCGCTGATGATGTTTGCGATGAGATCCTGCTGCGGAAGGGCGAGAATAAAATAGAGGAGGAGCGCCGCGCCGATAACTACTAATCCCCGGATCGTAAATGGCTGGAAGTGGTCGAGCTTACGCCCTGCGCGTCCAAGCGCACAATAAAACTTGCGGGCCAGCCGCAAAATGCTCGTACTTCTCTCCATTTGATCAGTGTACTATAACCCGTCTCAGGTGGTGTGGGAAAGCAGTCTATGCTTTTGGGTCCACCGATGTCGTCCAACTAAACGAACCTACCACCACACGGCCACCAGCTTCTCGCTTACGTTGGGGATTAAGATCCTGGTCATAATTTGAAAGAAATTCACGGATGCGTTTGTGATATTCAACCCCTTGGCTCACAATCCACTCGCGGATATGGGGAAGGTCTTCAAGAAAGATATTGTCGTACTCAGTGCGTAGATGGAGATTTCGCGGTTCCGGATTTTTAAAGATATTCTCTTCAACGGCCTGGGTAAGGGTACCGAGGTCACGCGCAAGCAAATCAAGCGCTCGCTCGGGAACTTCATGAAAATCTTGGAAGCCTTTGATCAGTTTCACCCCGTCGCGAGTGAGCTCAACAAGGCCGAGCCGTTTTAGCTCAAAGAGCATAGTTGCTGGGTTCATGTCCTTACTTACGGCCTCCACCAGTGACTTAAACTCGCAATCCTCGCCGGTGTAACTGAGCACTCGTGCTTTCTTCCCTTTACTCTGGAATCGGGGATCATGCTGCCATTGTCCAATGACTCGCGTGACGAGATTCACCTGAAGCTTTTCGGCAGGCCCATGTCGGGAGATACGGGTGACATCGCGGCGATTAAGCCCAGTCATGATGCTCATGCGACTCACGGTGACCTTTTCGCCGTCCTCTATTATCGCGCGTGCCGAAAGTTCGACAAAAGCCGCCTTGAGTGCCTCGAGCACCTCTTGGAAATTAATCGAGTTTCTGAGACAGAATCGCACTACTGGCGCTAGCAATCGCCTGAGAATCTCGCCCCTTGCTCGTGTCGCTGGTCGCATTAGTTTGAATGTGTAATCCGCACATAGAATATCATGCTTGAATAAAACAACGATTGAAATGAGAAAAAACTTTAGAAATACTATCCTACGTGCGGGCCCTGGCAATAAAAAACCTAGCAAATCTAGGTAGTTTTATTATTACGGAAAAAAATATGTGCATACTGCACATATTCATGTTATGATTCACTTGTCACCTCGAGAAAGAGCAATTATTGGGGCGGCGGGTTAGATAAGCCATAAATATTCAACGCGCAGAAGCGCGCAGGTTTTAGATGAACCACAGTTTTTCAAACTTTTCGCAGATGAGCCAGAATACTCCCGAACTGGCTATCGTTGATACAGCTATACGCCCCGAGCAGAGTGAAAACTCTGTTGGACTCTACCTCATCAAACCCACTAACCCGCTCAGTCCTGGGGCGTTTCTTTTTTTTAGGAATAGTTCGCAATTCATGTCTCTCTCAAGTTTCAGAACGACGATCTGGTGAAGGATACGATCTCACGCCGCATCACCTGATGCGGCGTGTGCGCATGGTAAAGGGGCCATGCGCGGGTGAGTGCCATTTTTGGGCTGATAACGGTCGGTACGTGGATCTTTGCTTAGTCGATCGTCGTAGAAAGAGCCTCAATTAATCTTCCGGATTTTCGTACCGCTAAGGCGCGCTCAATCTGGCCTAAAAAGTGCACCTGCTCATTAAAGGTGGGTGACACTTTCTCAATCACGATTCAGACTCACTACGACCCAAACGAGCAAAGCTCTCGATATGTGTTTGGTTTGTTTGGAGGTTCTGTGATGCCCCGCAAATTCGCCCGATCCGGCCTTCTCCTCGTAGGCCGACGATGCGCTCTCCTCTGTCTAACATTTGTTCTAGGCGCTGTAACAGCTCCTTCCGCTAGCGCAGAATCGCTTGCGACCGGTGTCTGGAATGGATTTCATCAACATGTAAACGTGGCTGAATGTACCAATTTTGGCGAGTCCGAGGCTCGTCTTTCGCTCACCCTGTATGCCAATAACGGGACGATGCTCGGTCCAGCGGTTTCATTCGTCATTCCCCCTCGTGCTACGAACCACATTATCCTGAACGATTTTCCAATCGCCGATGCCTACGGAACGTACGTGCTGAATAACGCCGGATTCGGCAACCCAAGCCTAAGCTGTCTGACTTCAATCTACCGCATGGCAGCCCCAGGCAGTGCAAAGGCAATTGAATATGCATTTGCCATTCCACTTGAAGAGCCACGTCGTGGTGTAACGAGCGGAATCTATAACTCGATGAATCCCGATGGTGGGCCACAGCCGATCTTCAATTGGCTCAGTATCTATAACCCTGGTGATGAACCATTCTCTGCGAAAGTTGAGGTTTACCGCGGGAGTGGAAGTCTCGATGCGGAACGAAGTTATATCATCGCCGCCCTCGAGCCAGGTGAGCGAGTTGACCGAGCTCTCGGCCACGAGGACGGGCAAGTTGTTGGGCTTTATCGCATTCTTCCGGAGGAGAGCGACCAGGCATATGGAGCCTTTCTCACTCGGTATAGTGAGGATGCTGGACGATTTAGTTTTGCGTTTCCGCTCTATGCGGCGAGCGGTTCCTGTGACCCAGGGATTGTCGCAGCGTCAACGATGGACCCGGCGCAGAATTGGGGTGAGGTGGCAAACCCAACCACTGTGGCCACCGCAGTCGCTCTCGAATTACGAAATGCTCAAGGCGCGGTTGTGTATGAGCAGGAAGAGGTCATTCCCCCATTCGGGCAATACCACCTTAATATTAATCAACACCTTGGCGAGCGTGCCGTAGGAACGCTCCGGGCCCGATGCGTCGGTGCTGACAATGGAACCCAGAGATTGCTCTTGCAGAGTCTCTACTACGGAAGGCTCACCCCTGAGAGCGACTCGATCGAATGGGCATATGGGAGCCAGGCGCGACTCTCCGCGGGGCAGGACAATGCACGGTTCATCAATCCGATTAATACTTTTTTCAGGGCTGCAAACTGGGGCAAAGTCATGAGTACTGGGGGAGCAACTACGACGGCAAGACTCCAAGTTTATGACCGCGCCGGGAAAGAGCTTGTTCCTCCAGCAAGTGACGGCTTATACACGCTAGCCGCTGGAGGCTCTCTCGACATCGCGTTCCATGAGACAGTAGGCCCGGACTTTATTGGACTCGGAATGCTCTCCTCCGGAGATTCATCACTGTTGCGTTCAGAACTGCTCCGAGTTTTTCCTCACGAGAGTGGAGGGATTGGTTATATCATGAACATCCCAACTCAAGCGGTGACGAACGGTTCAAACAACCGTGCTGAAGGTGATGTTGCAGCCGCTGGGCTAATCACCGATCTTACAACGAGCACCGGCAAAACCTATCAGGTTGGAAACTTACGTGTCGGGGGAAGGCTCTATGTCGACCGTGGTTATACCTTTATTACCGTCGGCTCGAAATTTAGAGATCAAGCCTACATCCGTACCGCAAATGACGATAAGGGAGTTACTGCTCTCGATCACTTGAAATTCACCCTTACTGCACCTGCCACGGTATACGTTGCCTATCCCGCGGAAGCTCCCTCCGTTCCAAGGTGGTTAGCGAATTGGAGTCGCGCTACGGGCAATGTCCAAACCGATATTTATGACTCGCAAGAGCGAACGCTCTACAGTCAAGAATTTCCAGCAGGCGAAGTAGTCTTAGGTGGTCCTGAGTTCCCCGGTGGGAATAACTACACGGTGATTGCGATTCCGAGTGAGCAAAATGGGCCAACCATGTACACCATTTCGGCCTCAGCGGGAGTAGGTGGGACAATTGAACCTACAGGAAACGTGGTTGTCCCCGCTGGATTCAATCGATCATTTCTCTTTACGCCACTTCTCGGTTACGAGATTGCACAAGTTGTCGTGGACGGCGCAACAATGCCGCTCGCATCGGCCTATGTTTTTACCAATATCCAAGCGAATCACTCGATCTCGGTAAATTTCCGGCCAGTTTCAACTAGTTGCTTGGTTGGAAGTGATGGCAATTGGGCAAACTCATCGTTTGCCTCCCAGAGTGGTATTTTTACTGCCGAGTTTGATGCCAAGCCAAGTGCAGCTAACGTAGATGCCACCATTGGTCTCTCTCGTCTCGCTGCTAGCACCTGGGACGACTTGGCCACGATCGTTCGCTTTAATCCAAGTGGCGTTATTGATGTAAGAAATGGCGGCAGCTACAGCGCTGCAGTTAACTTCCCTTATGCGGCAAACGTTACGTACCATTTCAGAATGCTGGTGAATGTTTCGGCACATACCTACAGTCTTTGGGTGAGACCCGCTGGCGGAAGCGAGGTAGAGCTTGCCTCTAACTATGCGTTCCGCACCACTCAGGCAAGCGTTCCATCCCTTGGAAACCTCGCCGCCTGGGCAGATACTGGTCAGTCAGTCCAAGTCTGCAATTTCGAGCTCAGCAACTCGCCGAACTCATCTAGTTCAAGCTCGTCTTCGAGCAGCTCCAGTTCCTCTAGCAGCTCTAGCTCGTCTAGTAGCAGCTCATCATCGAGCTCGTCTAGTTCCAGTGGCGGCTGCACCTATACGATTAATTCCGGTGAATCGATTAATAAATACTCCAGTACCGCAACTGCTGGACAGACAGTCTGTGTTCGAGCGGGCACGTATAACACCCTTTCTCCAACGGTCTCAGGAACTGCCGGAAACTTTGTTACGTTTCGGGCAGCACCCGGAGACGAATGCCAAGGTGATTCAACCCTTGGAAAGGAGTCCAAGCATAGTTGCAAGGTAATCATTCAAAACGTTGGCACTGGAGTAAATATACCCACAGGAGGAAATTACATCAGAATTCAGGGCTTTGAAATCCGGAATGTGGCTACTGGCGTGGATTTCGGTGTTCCTGCCAGGAACATAGAGATCAAAGGGAACTACATTCATGACATTTCGGAGTACGGACTCTATCCACGAGCTAACGGAGTAAACGATGGGATCACCGTTCTCATTGAGAACAATGAAATCTTTCATACCGGTGGACACGCAATATGGGCTACGAACAACATTAACACCGTAATCCGTGGAAACTACATCCACGGAGTCGGTGATGATGGAATAGTCTCAGGCAAATTAAAGAATTCAGTTATTGAGTACAATCGCATAGACGATAGCACGTTAGCCGGACATAATGATGCGCTCGACATCGACAACGCAACTGGTCTTGTCATCAGATACAATATCGCCGCTAATTTCACCCAACTCTTCTATCTCGGAAATGATGGCGGGTTTGTTACTAATGTCGACGTATACGGGAACCTGCTCTACAGTCACGGCTACTCGAGTCCAGGGATTACGCTGGATCCAGACAGTAGCAATGTCAGAATCCATTCCAATACTTGTCTGTCTTTGGGTGACGAAAAGTGCATGCGGTTTTCGGGAGTGAGTAGCGTACAGGTCTTTAACAACATCGCGTATGATTCACCGATTGATGTATCAGGATCAAACGTAACGTCTGATTACAACATCTACTGGGGTACTAGACCTAATGGAACAAACGTTACAGTCCCTTCATCCGATGGGCCAAATAGCCGAAGAGTGGACCCAAAGTTAGTAAACTACGTAAGAAATGTGAGCTTTAACGCGCGCTTGCAATCGTCCTCTCCGGCGATCAACAATGGAAGTCTCGGATCAATCACAACACCTCAACTCTTCCGCGACCTTGATGAAACGTTACGACCACAAGGGAGCGCGTTTGACGTCGGAGCATATGAGTTTGTTGGTGTGAATTCTGGTTCTAGCAGCTCGAGCTCATCGTCGAGCAGTAGCTCTTCCTCAAGTTCCTCCAGTAGTAGCAGTTCGTCGAGTTCTACGTCCTCTTCCTCGAGTTCGAGCTCGTCTTCTAGTAGCAGCTCATCATCGAGCTCGTCTAGTAGCTCCTCTAGTTCTAGTGGCGGCTGCACCTATACGATTAATAATGGTCAGAGTATCAACACACACTCGGCGAACGTTCAACCGGGTGATACGGTTTGTGTTCAACCGGGTACATACTCTGGGACACTGCTCGTGCCCCGTTCGGGTAGTGCTGCTAATGGTTATATCACTTACCGCGGAATATCGGCGAGTGGCGGGAGTGGATGTAGCGCAATTGATCCGGAAAGCCCAACAAATCCACCAAACTGTTCGGTCGTATTAAATGGTGGTAACGCGGCAGCACGAGGAATCGACATTAATCGAAAAAGCTTTGTTCGAATCGAGGGATTCGAGGTGAGAAATTATCGATTAGAGGGCATCCACTGTCAGGACCGACAGTATACTAACTCCGATCACGTATCAATCGTCGGGAACTACGTGCACGACATCTATGACACTGGCATCGAGTGCCGTAACGCGGTCGACTCTGAAATTAAGAATAACTTCATCCGGAACACATTCTGGGAAGGGAACAACAGCAAAGGCGATGGACTCACCATCCGTGGCGACGGCTTTCCCCGAAACGTGTTGATATCAGGCAATACGGTCATTAATACAGATTGTGACGGTATGGATATCAATGGCGACAATATTACCGTTGAATACAATACGATTGGCGATTCTCATGAGGGAAATTGCCACCAGGACGGAATGGAGATTACTGAGTTTCAGAATTCGGTCATTCGCAATAACACCGTATTCGATACCACCCAGAATATTTATCTCTCTGGGTGGGGTACGCACAGTGAGCTGCTAAACGTCGAAATCTCCGGAAATGTCCTGTACACGAAGAATTATAGCGAAGCTCCGGGAATTTTTATCGAAGCAGACTATAACACCTACATCAATGATGTCACTTACGGGAAAGTCGATAACATTCGGATCCATTCGAACACCTGCGGCTGGCTCGGAGAGTCTTCCAACCAGAAGTGGTACCCATGCGTGCGAGTCACCGATTATGACTCGATGCGAAATGTTAATAACATTCAGATCAAGAACAATATCATGCATTCCTCTGGAATCGGCGTAGAAGATACGGTCGGCAATGTAGTTTCCGACTACAATATCTTCGTTAACGGCGCATGGCCGTATCGGCGAGCGGGTCAGACGCTTGAAGGTCCAAATAGCATCACGGCCGATCCAGGTTTTGTAAGCTATGCGCCACATGGAAACTTCAGCTACAACTTCCGTCTCACTGCGGGAAGTCCGGCACGAAACTCGGGAGATCCGAACCTCCCTGACCTCTTTATCCACTCCGGAGCATTCTATGACCGGGCACGGGTGCTTCGCCCCTTGGAGGGCCTCTACGATCGCGGCGCCTACGAATTCCAGAGTGTAGGGGGTTCCTCGAGTTCGAGCAGCTCATCCTCAAGTTCCAGTTCAAGTTCATCGAGCAGTTCGAGCTCAAGCAGCAGCTCGTCCAGTAGTTCAAGTTCGTCGAGCAGTAGTAGCTCCTCCTCAAGCTCCTCGTCGAGCAGTTCTTCTAGCTCCTCCGGAGCAACTGCCTGCTCGAATGGCGTTCAGAATGGCACGGAGCAGGGCGTCGATTGCGGAGGAAATTGTCCTTTCGAATGCCCACTGAGTCATATCATTGGAGTGGACTTGAAGCTTCAAGGAACACCTGGGAAGGACTATGCCGTGGAGTGGATGTACCACGACCTGAGCGTTGAGGATGATAAAGTTATCTACATCAAGGATTCGGTGAGTATTGGATTTGCAGTGAACGACCATAATCATGACGGTGTAGCAGGTGTCCGGTACAAAGTTGATTTGGATGAATACGCACTCGGGTACTACTCTAATAATAACTCGACACACGGCGCGTTAACACCACTTTATCAGAGTCCATTTTCACTTGCCTCGCTTCGCTACGGGGATACCAACCAACCGGTGGTTGGTGCTGTCGATCCAACGAATATTGGAAAAGCACTCAATAACGGCGTGCCTTACAACAACCAGGAGGGGTACAAAGGAGCGCGCAAGAAATATAATAGCGGACGGAGAAACTACGGAATCCTCGATCGCTTCGGGGATGAATGGCATGTGCTTACATTCTGGGAGAACAGAGATCGAGTCTTTGACGGGAGAGGTGACCGAGACATAGCGTCAGTCCTATTGGTAGTGAATCCAAAAACACCCCTCATCTCGTTCAAACCCCGAAACTCCCAAGGTCAATTCTATACGACGCCTGCGAAGACCTACTTTGTTCCTGTGCTCCACGAGCAAACAACCTATCTCACAGATAACGTCGACATTGCGCTGACGAATCTAAGTGGAACCCCAATCAGCTATCGAATAAACGGGGGCGCTACGATTGTTTACTCGGGACCGATTGACTCAAATAGTCTCTCAGCAGGTACGAACCAAATTGAATATTGGTACAATGCTGCCAACAAAAAGACGAGGACAATCGTTAAAAATCCAGCATATCCCAGCGCTGGCGAGACGCATCCACATCACTTCCTTACTGAAGGGTCGCTGTCGTTGAGTAACATCAGTGCTTCAAACGAAACGACTAATCAGTCGTGCGATATTGGTATAGACTACGATGAGTTCCGTTTCGAATGGGACCCCGCTGCGCAAATGTTCGGCAGGGCAATCACTGACGCCAGAGCGGCTAAGTGTATGTTACTTCGGCTCCCGTTCTGTCAGCTCCTGGGCCAAGAGCGCTGGGATCAGGCCCCAGCACCGTTTGTGTTCTACTATCAGGGTGCAGCATCTGGGCGAGAGGCGCTCTTTGCCGCAATCACCTATGATATGCTTATCGGCAATTATCGCACTTCAAACGGTTATCAAAATGGCTTTACCCCGATCGAAGATCTTCGAGTGCGAGATTGTCTGGCAAATTTTGCCAAACAAACCTTGCAACTTGTCACCGAGAATAGCGCGCAGTACATGAACTCGGTTCCAAATGACCCTGGTCCGGGTGATATTCACTGGGGTGCCTCCGCAGAGATTGGAACGGCGGTGATTGCTCTCGCCATGCCGAAATATGACACTCATTACTTCGGCACCAGTGGTGCGCCGCCCGATAATCGAACGGCAACTCACTCATGGACTCCGTATCCCAATTTTCCGAATGATTGGTGGGATGTCGCGACCAACGAATTCGCCGCGCTTCATCCGAATCCGGACCAATCGACCTATTCTCGGATTGATACCTATTTACTAAATAAGAACCAAAACCATGTCGTGGGTCCGAACGTGTTTGATGGGTATTGGCCACTCAACGTCCGTCCGATGTACGTTATCTTCAGTAATGTCATCCATCGGATTGGGTATAGCGGTTACAATCTTCAACCGATTGACACGAGAATGCGCTGGTATATCAACTATAATCCATGTGATGGGGCAACTGGGAGCGCGTGTATTGAATTTCCTCAAGTAAACAAATACTTCACACACGGTATGGATGCCTACAATCGAATCGTTGCCAAGGGTGCTTTAGGGAATAGCAATGCCATTACCAACGGAATAGGCGCGCTTGGCCATTACTTCTACGATCGTAATTTCCCACTCTGTTTCAACAACCAACGGGACGGAAACGAAAACGGTGTTGATTGTGGGCCGAGTTGCCCGAATAATTGTTAGCGTGGAGTAAGGTCGGCAGAAAAGTTCGACCCCGCTCAGAGGGGCATTTTTCAGGGACGACACATTTAATTGGCTGATCTCAATTGGCTTAATTTTTGCACGGTACTTATCGCACCTCTTGGGTAGTTACAGTCCGCCGCGCCGAAGAACGTAATTTCGGCTTGGGATCGCGTTATTATCGTATGGGTTATTTGCGTTTCATCATCATCTTTGCACTTCTCCTTTACCTGGGGACTGGAGCTACAGTAGGTGAGGCACAAATGGCACCGGTCATTAGCGCTAGTTCGCCCCCGAGTGGATTTATTGATTCACTTGAAGATCAACATGGCGCCAGCGGGGACCTTCGTGGGCTGACGGATATTACAATTACCTTTTCAGAAATGCTCACAAAGCCTAACGGCGCCCCGCTCAACGGTCTCAACTTCTCTCCAAGCTACACGAGAAATGGCGAGCCGGTAATTGATCCCAACACCAATGCAATCCCATCGCTTTCACTCGTAAGCGGGAGCGGTGCTGGCCCCTACCTATTGCGCTTTAACCCGCGCATACCCCCTGGGGCGTGGACGAAAATCACAGTGGTGGAAGCTGTGAATGAAACTGGCGTAGCGATATCGCCGAGCGGGAACAGTATCGTGATTGGGTTTCTGCCGATGGATCTTACGCAAAGTGGAACAGTCTCTGGGGACGATATCGAGCGTTGGCGCGCGATCTATCACAACGAGTACAATTCGGCACGTTTTGACGAGCTACAATTCATCGACCAGAATCGAGACGGTCTCATTAATAGCGACGATATTTGGCGGTCAACGCAGCTCATGGCTGGGATCGGAACATTTAACCCATGGGCTGGCTATGACATTGGACCTGTCCCCCAAACGATAACATGTGATCTTGTCGTCTCGCCCACGGGGAATGACTCAGCCCCAGGAACCCCGAGCCTTCCGTGGAGGACACTGTCGAAGGCCGGAAACACTGCTACTGCTGGGCAAACTGTTTGTATCAAACCCGGACTCTACCGCGAATCGCTTGACGTTCGACACAGTGGGACCTCGGATCTGAACCGAGTGACTTTTCGTGCATATCCCGGAGCCGAATGTAGCGGCCCGAAAGGTGAGCCAAAGAGCGATCGAACGCCTGGTGACGCGCATGGGAAGTGTGCCGTGCGCTTAGATGGGTCTCAAGTCATCAACGGAACGTGGACCCGTTGTGCATCTCAATCCGCGTGCGGCGGAAACGCTCAGTGGCAGGCTATTTATTTCTTGGATTTACCCGCCGGCTTTACGAAAGGGATCAGTAAGGACTGGCTCTTTGAGGATGAGAAACGTCTCAAGTATGCAAGCGATCCAAATCAGCCGCTTCCCTACTTCACCTGGTCCGAAATGGACATTCCCCAACAATTTACCATGACGTCGCTCAGGCCAAAAAACGATCACGCAAATCGACCCAACGGATATTGGACTGGTGGCTATCTCAAGGTGAGGGACGAGTACAGCGAAAAGTACTACCGTAAAATTGACAGCTTCGAGTCAGGCATCATGCAGTTTAGTCCACTGTCAGAAGAAGCGGTGGAATCTAATAGATATATTCTCCTGAATCACCTCGCGCTATTAGACGAGCCAGGGGAATTTGTCATTACCTATGGGAGCACGCCAGAACGGCTCTATCTCATGACAACGGATCGACAATCGCCTGCGTCCCACGCAATTGCATTTAGCAAATTGCCGTACGCAATTGACCTGAATGGCCGCGACTATGTGACGATCGAGGGCCTTGATATAAGTAAATACACTGGGGGCGAAATTATCTTTATCAGCGACCATGGAGATCCCGAAGTAATGAGCGGCCTTAGAATCCGGAACAACTACCTTCACCATAACGGCGATGGAGAGGGGCTCGGAAGTGGGACTACGATCTATGCGCGCGGACAGGATCGAGTTCAGGACTTCGAGGTTGAGAATAACGAAATTTACGAGTCCCTCGGAATTGCTATATCGATGGGACCACTCGGCGCTCGAATCGCCTGGAATAACTTCCATCGGGTAAATGACGCCATTCGGGCGGGCGGAACGAACGTCGTGGTCGAGCATAATCATTTCTACGATAGCTTTGAGACGGATGGGCATCAAGATGGGCTTGACCTCGACCGGGTAAGAGTTTGGAAAATACGTTACAATACGATTTCGGACTTCACTCAGCTTTTATACTTCCACTCCAACGATGGAGGGATTCACGAGCAGATACAAATCTATGGAAACGTGCTCTACAGCAATCGCTATGGCGCCCATGGGGGAGACTCGCCGGGGATTGCGATGGGTAACGGAGTCGACGTTTTTATTCATTCGAACACCTGTGGGTGGCTTGGACCAGCAAACAATGGCTACCGATGCATCCAAATTGAAGGAAATGTCACGAATGTGCGAATTCGAAACAACGTCGCCTTCGATTCATACTTTATGCTTGAACCGAGTAGTGGACAAATTAACTCCGACTACAATTGGTTCTCACGCCCAGATCGGACGGACGGGGGACCGAACAGCCGCAGCGGTATCGATCCGCAGTTTATGAATTACGTTCGGCATAGTTCCTGGGATTTTCGCTTAAAATCGACGTCACCACTCATTGACGTGGGGGATCCGAATCTGCCGGGTGCGTTTACTATACCGCCGGGCTTCGCCGACATACTTCTGACACCGCGGCCACGTAACATTCCAGGAGTTGGGCGCGATGGCGCTGGGACTTATGACATTGGAGCTTTCGAGCGATGAAGTTCGGCACCATTGCGGTAGCCGTCGGACTATTTCTTTTTTCCTTTCGCGCATGGGGCGAAGCATTAGAACTCCCGGCTTCGGGGGTTTGGAACGGATTCCACGAACAGGTAAATGTCATCGAGTGTAGTAACATTGACGATGTCACTGCGTCGCTGAGGCTTGATGTCAAGGGGAACTCAGGAACCGCGCTTGGCGATCCGATTTATTTCTCTCTCCCGGCACATGGAACGCAACACATAGTGCTCAATACTCTCCCAATCCAAGAATCCTACGGCAGTTATACAATCTCCTCACTCGGCGGCGCTCCGCTTATTAGCTGCCTCACCGCAATTTATCGGATGTCTCCTCCGGGCGCTTCGGAAGCTGTCGAGTACGCTTTTGCACTCCCAGTCGAAAATCCGCTTCGGGGCGAGAGCTTCGGTATTTACAATTCATTTAATCCAGGCGGTGCCGACGAGCCGGTGCTCAACTGGTTTAGTATCTACAATCCCGGTAACGTTTCATTTGATGGCACGGTGGAACTTTATCGCGCGGATGGTAGCATTGACCAGGCAAGGAGTTTCCCTGTCTCAGATCTCGCGCCTGGGGAGCGGCGAGATTTTGCCCTTGGACATAATGATGGGCAGGTCGTTGGCATCTACCGAATCGTTCCGGATAATGACAGCCAGTCTTATGGAGCGTTTCTTACGCGGTACGGAAGACGCGACGCGCAAACTTTCGCCTTTGCTTTTCCACTCATGGCCGCCCAGGGGGCTTGCGACCTAGGCTCGCTTCCAGCCTCCACCATGGATCCGGCCACAAATTGGGGCGAAATCGCTAATCCTACGGATTCTCCAATCAATACTGAGATTAAGGTCTGGGATGTTCATGGGAATCTCCTTCACGAAGAAACTCGTGTTATTGAACCCCGCTCTCAGTATCATCTTCATTTGAACTCTCACATCGGCGAGCGAAGTATCGGGTCATTTCGGGCACATTGTATTGACCCAGGCTCGGGAAAACTTCTTGCTCAGAGTGCCTACTATGGCCGGCTTTCGCCAGTATCGTCCGAAATCGAGTGGGCCTATGCAACGCAACCCCCAGCCGGTGGAGTGGCGAATGGAGTCGTGGCTGTAAGCGCGGTGAATACGTACTTTGCTGCAGCAAACTGGTTTAAAATTTCATCCGAATCGACGACGCTAAGCGAGATTCACAACATTGTTTACGGCTTCACTGGGAACGCTGTATTCGCCAGCGAAACACAACTTCCCCCAGCAGGTTCATTTGATTTTGGCGTTCACGGAGTGACGACTCCTGATTTCGTCGGCATGGCTGTCGCCTGTGAGGATTCGAAGTCAGATACCTTTCAGAGTGAACTTATCCGGGTGTTTCCGCATGCGCAGGGCGGCATCGGGTCGATCATGCGTATCCCGGTAACTACTGTTGAGCAAGATGCGGTTTCCGAAATCTGCGTTGCGAACGCACCGCGCTGTGACTATGTGATTAATCCCGGGGAGTCGATTAACAGGTATTCCGACGTGGTACAGCCCGGCCAATCGGTCTGTATTCACGGGGGGACTTACGCTGGGCCGTTGGTTCTCGAACGTTCTGGCGCGTCAGGTGCATCCATCACCTTTCGTGCTTTTCCTGGCGAGGAATGTCTCGGGGCGCCGTATACCTATGATGGCGAGGCGCCCGAGGGACCGCCGAATTGCCAGGTGATTATCGATGGCGGTGGTATCGACTTGGCGCAGAAGAGTTTCATCCGTGTCGAAGGTTTCGAAATTATTAACTACGATGGTTTAGAGGAGGGCGCAGCGATTGCATGTCAATCAACCTTTGATTCTGAGAGTGCAAACGTCGAGATTATAAATAATTATATTCACCATAATCTGGCAACGCGAAAGGGGAACGGGATCTACTGCCCAGCTGTGCAAGGTGGATTGATCGCAGATAACTACATTACCGATACTGGAAATGACACGAGAGGATTAGGGATTGGAATTCGCTCCAATTCAGGAGAAAGAGCACGCAATGTCACGATCTCTGGAAACGTAATCCTCCGCATGGCATGTGATGGAATGGATATCGGTGGCGATGAAATCATCATAGAAAACAATATCCTTGGGGATTCTTATGATGGTGACTGCCATCAAGACGCGATTGAGATTATTACCCTCTCAAATTCAATTATTCGGAACAATATTATCTACGACTATACACAATTGATTTACGGCGGGCCGGAGGATGGTAGCGCGGGTGAATGGAACAATATCGAGATCTACGGAAACGTGCTGTTTACCGACCAATATTGGACCGGCCAAGGGGGAGATGCCCCTGCGATTTGGGCCTATGCCGCAACTGGTGGAAACGGCCCGTTAAGGAATATCACCATTCATTCAAATACCTTTGGTTGGACGGGGCTGCCAGCGATCGGAATTTTTGGTGAAGACCGAAGCCCAGTAACAGGTATCCGCATTTACAACAATATATTCTACGATGCTAGAATTTTAATCGAGATTGATGACCCGAACGAGGTGACTTCCGACTATAATCTTTTCTATGACTCAGATCCTGACGACGATTGGAACGCATCCCCATGGGAGGCTGAAGGATCGCATAGCATCTTCAATCGTAACCCGCGATTCATTAACTATGTTCGTCACCAGTCACACGATTTCCGGTTGCGATCCAACTCACCGGCGATTGACCGTGGAAACCTCGGCCCAATCTCCCTTCCAACCGGATTTACCGACTTCTGGAATACTGCTCGACCACTCGATGGCCCAGATAACGACTCGGACCCGGAAGTCGACATTGGCGCGTACGAGTATGTGCGGTAAACAAACAATTTTACATACATATCGCTTGAGCTGATCTAGTCGTCGCAACGAGAAGCTGTCCGAATTAGCTCGTTCCGAATTGACCCGTAACCGGGTTCGGAGAACAACCTACAATTCCTTGGCCTGACTCTTGCAGCACTTCGAGTGACTTCTGATTTTGGGTGTTTGCTAGCCATTTGTCCGGATTATTCCATAAGTCGTTAAAGACGCTGGCTAGGTTAAAGAACGATAGCAATCGGGTTATAAGATGGGTGTCATTAGGTTAGCTCCTTCTCGGAGTGTCTTCGCGTCATTAACCATTCTCTGCGCAATCTTTAGCTATGCTGAGAAAGCTCTTTCCCAAGACCTCGTACTTCCTGCAACTGGCGTGTGGAACGGATTTAATAACCACGTAAACGTTGTTGAGTGTAGTAACGCGTCGGACAAGCCAATTGCTCTCGACCTTGCCGTTAAGGGAAACGACGGTGCTCTCTTAGGTCCCCCCGTGTCATTCACCATCGCTGCAAACGGGACGCATCACGAGATGCTCAACAATTTTCCAATTGCAGATTCTTACGGAACCTACCTCCTCTCAAAACGCGGTACCGGTGATGTACGCTTAAGTTGCCTCACCGCGCTCTACCGAATGGCGCCAGTTGGGGCGAGAAAGTCCGTCGAGTACGCGATCGCTCTTCCACTGCAGAATCCGCTCACGGGGGAAACTGACGGAGTGTATAACTCAATGAACCCGGAGCAACTTTCACAGCCGGTGTATAACTGGCTTACTCTCTACAATCCCGGTGTCGATAATTTTTCGGCAGAAGTGCTGCTCTATCATCAGAATGGAACGCTCGACGAGGTAAATAGCTTCACCGTTACCGACTTAGAACCCGGAGAACGGAGAGATTTTGCTCTTGGTCATGAACAGGGCCAGGTCGTCGGAATTTACCGGATAGTTCCCGAGAACTTCGAGCAGTCATACGGGGCCTTTCTCACGCGATACAGTGAAAGTGAGGGAACGTTTACCTTCGCTTTTCCACTTTTCCCATTAGTTGGCTCCTGCAATCCAGGGGTAGTTCCCGCGTCAACGATGGACCCTGCTACGAACTGGGGTGAGATTGCAAATCCGACGGCGTCTCCACTGAAAGCAAAAATCGAAGTGCGAAATGCAGCGGGCGAATTGGTGCTCGATCAGGAGGAGACCCTCGCGCCATACTCACAGTACCATCTGCTTCTCAATCAGCTCATTGGCGAACGAAGCGTTGGCTCATTAAAAGTCCGCTGCCTTGAGCAGGAGTCGGGTACCGAACGGCTTCTGGTTCAAAGCCTCTACTATGGGAGACGTTCATCAGTTGATTCCTCGCTCGTTTGGGCGTACGGAGCGCAAGCCTGGGGTGATACACCGCCCACGGCAACGCGGTTTGTAAATCCGCTCAACACCTACTTCAACGCTTCTAACTGGGGAAAAGTTCTAAGTGAGAGCAATAATTCAGTTTCTCTCCGGGTCAAGATGTTTACCAGCGATGGGCAGCTAATCCGAACCAATGCTGACCAGGTGTCGTACAATCTGCCGGCAGGGGGCACACTCGACATTGGCTTTCATCAGGTGGTTGGACCAGACTTCTATGGTCTTGCAACGATTGATGCGCTCACTTCCGGGGCCTCCTTTCGTGACGACCTCGTTCGTGTCTTTTCGACTGATAACGGCGGGATCGGCTACATCATGAACATTCCTGGCGGTGTAGTAAGCGGTAGTCAGAGTGATGGAAAGCGAACAACAGCAGCCGACCAGCCATGTAGCGGAGAATCAGCCGTCTTTATCGATTCAGCTCAGTGCTCGGTTCAGGAGTGTGGCTTGTTCTCACTCGAAGGTGTGCCGACGGGTGAGTACTGTGCGCTTCGAGTACAACGAGGCGACCTCACCACGAGAATCTACCGCTCGAGCGGGAAGCCTTTTACCGTTATCAGTAACGACGGACTCGGGACGCTGCCCTATGGCTGGCGATCGCGAGTACTCAGTCCCGCTCATGCTGCTATCCCAAGCTTAGAGAACCAGCCCGAGGATCGATTTGTAATCACGTTCTCCGAACCGGTAAAGGGACTTTCGATTACCTCAACAAATTTTACCGGCGGCCTAAAGTATCCACAACTGAGCTGCTATACGACGCCAGATGCAACTGGAAGCGCATTCATTGCCAGTAGGAGCCCTTGGCAGCCTGAGTCCGCCTCACCTCAGTTTGTTCGAGTCCGAGTATCGCAGATCCCCGCGTATGCCCGGGAGATTCGCTCGTGCACCTTCCGCAGTGATTCTCCAGGCGCGGACAATGTGAAGAGCGTGTACCCGAACTCGATGCTGTGGGACAAATTTACGCTTGAGGCGTTTGACGGAAATATCGCACCGGATCGACCGGCCACACCGTCTGGCGCGACACAAGCGACCGTGGGTACTCCATACACCTATACAACGATTGTGACCGATCCTGATGGCGATAGCGTAAGCTATGGTTTTGAATACCGACAAGGTCTTATAGGCGGTGGAAGCGCCGATGTTAACACTGGTTTGGTTCCATCTGGCTCTCAAGTCGCAGTTTCAAAAACATGGACTACGCCTGGGACGTTTTACGTCACCGCATTTGCGAAAGACGCTAAAAATCTGCGCGGCCCAAATTCCCTGCCGTTGATCGTTACTGTCACTGGTGAGACGGCTAGTTCGAGCTCCTCGTCTAGTTCATCGAGCAGCAGCTCGTCCTCATCCTCATCTTCGTCAAGCAGCTCGAGTAGCTCTTCCTCATCGAGCTCGAGTTCGTCGAGTAGCAGTTCAAGCTCATCGAGCAGCTCTTCAAGTAGTTCAAGTTCATCAAGCAGCAGTTCGTCCAGCTCATCTTCAAGTAGTTCGAGTTCATCGAGTTCAAGCTCGTCAAGCAGCTCGTCCGGAACTGTGCCTGTACCGACTGGCTTGAGGCAGGGCTCAAACACTGGCGTGCGTTGTGACTTCGTGAATTTGGATTGGGATGACGTTCCTGGGTTTAACGGAGCATACTTACTCTACCGTGATGGGGTGTTGCTCCGAGATCCAATTACGTCTTGGTCCCATTCGGCAGACACCTATAATTTGGTCGGGGGGCAAACCTATACATACGAGGTGGCGTACCGAACCAGTGCTGGCCAGCTCTCCGCGAGAAGCACACCATTTCAGTACCGCGCGCCGGATTGTCATCTCTCCGATCACATTCCACAGCTTCAGCTTAATGCGTATCTAGTAAATTTTAGCAATTTCCCCGGTCAACCATTAACCGCTGCCGGAGTCGATCAAGTTATTTTCTCAGGCACAAACTCGGTCAAACGTTACATGGAAGAAGCGTCCTATGGCCGTTTCACGATTAACGGTAGCGCAACTGGCCCATATACGATTGGTCCGATTGGCGATTACTGTACCACATTCACGCCCGATGGACGTGGTGACAACTGTAATCTAGAGAAGATCGCAAACGATGTGAAACTTCTTGCTGGCGGGGGTTCCGACACGACGTGGAATGACCGATCGATCCATATCGTCCACGGTGTTAGAGAAAGTTCGAACTGCTCCTTTATTGTTGCATCGACATCATTTAACTTCGCATTCATTGTTGGCGAGCTTTCGAAAAAACTCGGCGTCAACCTCGCTGGCCAGTGGTGGAACTGTCCAAACGGCAATTTGGTTGGACCGGATCTCTTAAACCCATCGAACGGATGTTTCCTGGGCTGGGATCCATACGACCCAGCTGGTGGCGGGGTGAATCATTTTAGTTCTTTTAGTAAAGCTCAGGCAGGCTTCCTCTTACCGTCGGAGATTGTCTACGCTCAACCAAATGTGGAGTATCAGCTAAGCGCTCTCGAGCTGCCGCAAACAGGGATCAAAGAGCTTCGTTTCGCACTCCCGGGCGAAGTTGGAAAAGCGTTCTATACCCTTGAGTATCGCCGGCCAATTGGATTTGATAGCACTGTGGCAGAAGGGGTGCAGATTCGCATTCATCGCGATCGTACTCATGACGAGACGGGCACCTATCAAGACTTGCGCGAAGCGATTCGAGTTAATCGGATCTACAATCCGGGAGAGAGTTTCTTCGATCCTTACCGGAATGTGAGGATTGATATTATTGCGAAAGACACGACAACTGCCCGAGTGCGATTAAGCTACAGCACACAGCCAGGAGGTTCCTCATCCTCGAGTTCCTCGAGTAGTTCTTCAAGTAGTTCGAGTTCATCCAGCAGTAGCTCGAGTAGCTCTAGTTCATCATCCTCAAGCAGTTCGTCCTCGAGCTCTTCATCATCGAGCAGCAGTTCCTCATCGTCCTCGAGTAGTTCAAGCTCAAGCAGCTCTTCAAGTAGCAGTTCATCTTCGAGCTCATCCTCGAGCAGTTCATCGTCTAGCAGCTCGTCAAGCAGTAGCTCCTCAGGGGGCGACGTTACACCCCCCAATCCGAGCTTTCCCACGATTGCGATAACATCGCACTCGGATGGAGACGTGCTCACGGGCGAGGTACCAATCACCGCGCATGCTACTGATGATATAGCGATTCAATGGATTAAGCTCTTCATCGATGGCTCGCCGATCGCCAAACCAGATGCGATTGACGATGTCCTCGGCGGTCTTCGAACCGTGAACTTTACGACACCGGCCAATGAGAACGTTACAAGCATCGATGTGACCGGTAAAATCTTTAGCTACAAGTTCCGTAATGACAGACCTCATGTGCTCACCGCGATGGTGCTCGATCGCGAGGGAAACATGACTACAAGTGAGCCGATCTTTGTGAGCACTTCTAACGCGGTAGACAATACACCGCCTACAACCCAAATTTACCTTATTCAGGAAGGAGCCGTGTACCCGTACATTCACAATATCTCAACTCAACATGGAGATAATACAGGCGTGCGGCGATTCGTCTATAGCATCGACGGCGAGATTTTTGCGACACTCGACTATCTCCCGCAATACTTGCCTCGTGCAATTGGCTACAACTACTGGGGTGACCCGGTACTTCCAGCAAGGTGGAGTAATGGACCCCATACGCTCACGATGACAACCTATGACAATTGGGGAAACAGCTCGAGTAAGAGCGTGAACTTCCGCTATGGGTTAGCCGGGGATCCGGGCCCAACGGCGACGGTGAGTTCGCATAACTCAGGCGCAATTGTCAGTGGTGTAGTCCGACTGGAGGTAAACATACCTCCCACGACTGAGCAGGTCCACTATTGGCTAAACGGCGAGTACTTCCATTCGGTATTTTCCGCACCATTTATCTTCGATTGGAACACTGCGACACTTTTTGATGGAGACTACACGATAGGTGTCCGAGCTGCGAGTGCAACTACTATGGGACCCCTATCAGAGATTACACTCCAAGTACGGAACAACCGGCCGAAAACAGATTTCACGCCGCCGACGATAACAGTAACCTCTCCGCAAAACGGTGATACGGTACGAGGTTCGGTTGTTATACGAGTTCGTGCGACAGATAACGTGCACGTTGGAAATATTCGCGCACGCTTTGAGGATCAAGAGGCGAATCTCTTACTTGAATCCGGATTCCTCACGTTGGATACGCAAGGCCGAGCGAATTTTCTCTGGCACTCTGCGCTCGCCGCACGTGAACAACGGCTCTACTTGGAGGCGACCGACAGTTCCGGAAACAAACGGGTAATCGGACCGATTAACCTTACGGTCGATAATACACCTGATAATACAGCTGACCCTGACACAGAATCGCCGACGTGTACCATCACTTCACCAACTGGTGGACTCTTCGCGTTCCTATCAGGCACAGTGCCAGTGAATGTGAACGCAACTGACAATGACCGAGTATCGAAAGTGGAGTACTATCGGCAGGGAAGCTCGACACCGTTCGCAACGGTGACGCAAGCACCGTACTCAACGCAGTGGAACACTGTTGGTTTACCCGAAGGGCCCACGGTGATTTTTGCGAAATCCTTTGACCCGGCGGGCAACATTGGAACTTGCCCGAACGTATCAGTGTACATTGATAACACCACTCCGCCGCCACCAAGCGTTTACAGTCCGGCAAACAATAGCGTCGTGAACACCCCACAACCCACCTTTTCATGGGTAGCCGTGTTTGATGCAACGAATGCAAGCTACTGGTTCGAGCTCGATGATCAAAGTGACTTTCTCACTCCAATATTGACCACTGGAGGACACTCGAATATTTATCAGTTCGCAAACCCCTTTCCGAACGGTGTCTACTACTGGAGAGTTCGAAGCTTTGACCAGGCAGGGAACACTGGCTCATGGGGTCCGACGCTTCGGCTGACGATACAGGCTCCATAGAGAGTCCTAATTCTCTGTAATTCTGTTGCGTGAAACTCCCTAGTGCCGAGAATCATCTCTTCATTATACTGTCATAATCCAGTATCCCCGAACTCAGTTGCAGAAACGGTGCTGTGTTGAAGAATTTTTTTCGTAACTGGACGATCCTCTTCCTGCTTATCTCGACAGCGCATGCAGAGCCACGGCCGAAGATTCGCATCTCGATGTTTGCGCCTCTCCCGAAGGTAGCCGAAAGCCGCACTCATCCGGTCACGCCAGAGAAGGTTGCCCTTGGAAAGAAATTATTTTTTGAGAAATTGTTATCGAAGCAGGGGGACCTCTCATGTAATTCCTGTCACGATTTGGCGAAGTACGGAATGGATGGGACTGCCGTGTCGTCTGGTCACCTTGGACGACAAGGGCTGCGGAATGCCCCAACAGTTTACAATGCAGCGCTGCACTTAGCGCAATTCTGGGATGGTCGTGCAAAGGATGTTGAAGACCAAGCTCTGGGGCCATTCCTTGAACCGGGCGAGATGGCGATGCGTGGCCAAGAGCAGGCGATTACACTGCTTCGTGAAAGCAAAGAGTATCCATTGCTTTTTCAACAAGCATTTCCTGAGGACAAAGATCCCGTGTCATTTGTCAACATCGGTCTTGCAATCGGGGCTTTTGAGCGAACGTTGCTCACGCCAAGCAGATTTGACCAGTTCTTGAGCGGGAACGAGAGTGCGCTCACCGAAGGCGAGAAAAATGGCTTGGCAGCGTTCGTCACGGTCGGCTGTACGAACTGTCATCGAGGAGTTGCTGTCGGCGGCGGGATGTTCCAGAAAGTGGGTGTTGTAAAGCCTTATTTAAATCAAGATGTTGGTCGTTATGCAGTCACGAAGAAGGAAGCTGATTTCCAAGTTTTTAAAGTCCCATCGCTCAGAAACGTGGAGAAGACGGCGCCTTACTTTCACGATGGGAGCATCGCAAGCTTATCTGAAGCAGTCACTTTAATGGGGCGGCACCAACTCGGTCTCGAACTGACAGCCGAACAGGTTGAGAGTGTCGTTACCTTCCTCAAGTCGCTCACGGGAGAGCTTCCGAACTTCACCGATAAGTAGTCACCAACTTCGGAAATGACGAATTTCGAGTTTGGCCTAACACTTGCATTAGTAGAGACGTTTACTTCTGGGTGTTACCAGCTAATTGTCCGGAATATTCCCCTCGGGGGCTTCAGTTAAGCTGGTCTGTTTGAAAAAGTATAAGGTTTTTCGCCGCAAGTATGGTTTACGACTTTGGCTGCGTAAAACGACGTTTCCTCGTCGTGAGCACGCTCTTCTACGCAACATTGTTCATTACTGTGAATGCCCTCGCTCAAGGAGAGGGGTTGAGCCTGCCAGCAACCGGCTTATGGAACGGCTTTAATAACCAGGTAAACGTCGTCGAGTGTAGCAACCGCGATTCGAGCGAAACCAGCTTAGAGCTTTTGCTGCGAGGAAATGATGGGGAGCCGCTTGGGCCCGCTATTTCGTTCGTGCTTCCGCCTTACGGGACGAATCACTTTATCCTAAACAATTTTCCGATTAGAGATTCATACGGGAGTTATCAGCTCTCGAGTCGGACGAACGCGAACGCGAAACTCGATTGCCTCACCGCCATCTATCGCATGGCAGCAGCCGGATCCGGGGAGTCTGTTGAATACGCCTTCGCGCTTCCTGTTCGAAACGCGCAGACCGGTGAGAGCTCTGGAATATATAACTCAATGAATCCGGAGTATCTCGCTCAGCCAGTCTACAACTGGCTCAGTCTCTATAACCCGGGGAGCGAATCATTCTCTGCCGATGTCTTCGTCTACCATCAAGATGGGACGCTCAATGAAACGGCGAGTTTTGAAGTACCCGATTTAGCGCCCGGTGAGCGCGAAGATTTCCCACTCGGACATAATGAAGGCCAAGTGGTTGGACTTTATCGCATCGTCCCCAAAAATTTTTGGCAAACCTACGGAGCATTTGTCACCCGTTACTATCGGCCTAATGAGAAGTTTGTTTTCGCGTTTCCGCTCCACGCCCTGCCTGGGTCATGCGGACCCGGAAGAATTCCAGTATCCACGATGGACCCCGCAACAAATTGGGGAGAGATCGCAAATCCAACCGGTGAACCGATTGAGGCTCGAATTGAGGTTCGAGATGCGGCTGGGGAGATCGCTCTGGAGGAAACAAGAACCATCGAACCGTACTCGCAACACCATGTCTACATGAATGGAATTATTGGGGAGCGAAGCATCGGGTCGTTTGAAGTAAACTGTCTCGGTGAGAAAAATGCGCAGCGAAAATTGTTAGTCCAAAGTCTCTTCTATGGTAGAGAACCGCGAAATCCGAGCGAGATCACTTGGGCGTACGGCACACAAGGGTGGGGTGAATACGGCGTTACGAGCCCGCAGCTTGGGAATTCGCTGAATACCTTCTTCAAGAGTGCAAACTGGGGAAAGATTCTCGACAATAGCTTCTCTCCATCTACGGTGAACGTTGTAGTTCACAACACGATAGGGGCGAGACAGTCTAACTCACTTACGAATGGCTTCGCTGTTCCGCCTGGGGGCGCACTCGATATCCCATTTCACGAAGGAGTGGGGCCGGATTACATTGGTCTTGGTCTCATCTCATCGACAAACCCAACGGCTTCATTTCACACGGAACTGTTACGTGTATTTCAAAATGAAGTTGGTGAAATCAGTTATGTAATGAACGTCCCCGGCGGAGTCCTCACGCAGTCCGTAGGAGACCGAGCAGTAGGCGACCAACCTTGCGCGGGAGAATCACCTATATTTCTCGAGCAAGAGCAATGTGCGACAGCAGAATGTGGTTTCTTCTCGTTTGAGAGTGTGCCCGCACGGGAGTACTGTGTGCTTCGCGTTCAACGGGGTGATCTCACGGCAAGAATTTATCGCTCGAGCGGCCGTCCTTTTAAAATTCAGCATTCAGCGAGCCTTCCTGCTGGCGAGACCTATCCGTTTGGTTTCGGAGCGCAAGCTCTAAGCCCCTCCCACGCGGAACTCCCTGCCCTTGAGTCGCAACCGGACGACCGGTTTGTTATTAGTTTCTCGAAACCAATAAAGAATATCTCGCTTCACGGAACAAATTTTAGCGGTGGGCCGAGCTTCCCCGAGCTACGCTGTTACCTTACGGCAGATGGAACTGGTTCGAGTTACGCAGGAAATCAAACGTTCTGGTCCGCTGATAATTCGTCTCCGCAGTTCGTCCGACTCTCGGTAAATCCCACAGACAGCGTTGCTAAGCCTGTGTTCTCCTGTACTTTTCGTGGAGATGGACCGGCCGCGGAAAATACCAATGCAATCTATCGAAATTCGCTCCTCTGGGATCGAATCATGGTTGGCTTCTTTGATAAGAATAAAGCTCCCACCGTATCTGCAGGTGTGGATCAGGCCATTACACTTCCACAGAGCGTAAGTCTCATCGGAAGCGCAAGTGATGATGGGATCCCGTCCGATATCTTGCGTTATAACTGGAGGAGCGTTGTCGGGCCCGGTGCCGTAACGTTTGCCACGGCAAACACACTTCGAACCACGGCATCCTTTACCACTGCGGGCACCTATACGCTTCGCCTTTCTGTGTCTGACGGGATGCTGGTGAGCACCGACGACGTGCAGGTAACGGTCAGTGCGCCGACCTCAACGAGTAGTTCCAGCTCCTCGAGCTCAAGCAGTAGTTCCTCATCCTCGTCTAGCTCTTCGAGTAGCAACAGCTCTTCATCGTCATCAAGTAGTAGTTCAAGTTCATCGAGCAGTAGTAGCTCAAGTTCGTCCTCGTCGAGTTCCAGTTCATCCAGCTCAAGCAGTTCTTCGAGCAGTTCATCCTCTTCTAGTTCATCGAGTAGCTCGAGCTCATCCTCCTCGAGCTCAAGTAGTAGCTCTTCATCTAGCAGCAGCTCAAGTTCTTCGACAAGCTCAGGGGGACCATCTATTACCCTAACATCGCCGGCGCAAAACGAAATGATCGCGGGAAACATTACGGTTGCCGCCGAGGTATTCAACGCCCCGACCGTTACGAATGTAATCTTTTTCAGAGACAATAATATCTCAGTTCGGAGCGTCGGAACTCCTCCGTACAAATTCCTCTTCAACACCGGATTGCTCACGGAAGGAACTCATACGTTCTATGCCAAAGCGATAAACGGCCAAACGGTAGTTGCAACTTCCGCAACACACACAGTAACCGTCAATAACAATGACCAAACGCTTCCATCAGTTTCGATTACCTCGCCGATCTGCGGCTCGGTAGTCCGTGACGAGATCACGATTTCAGCGCAAGCATCAGATAATGTTGGTATTGAGCAAGTCAGTTTTTACCTTCAGATCGGCACGACAAATTCCATTATTGGTTTCGATAATAGTCCGCCGTACTCAATCGTCTGGGACACGAATATTCGAAACGATGCGCTCTACAATCTCGTCGCCATCGCCTGGGACCGAGCTGGCAACTCAAATACTTCAGCGGCATGTCAGATACGAATCGTCAACACAACCCCTCCCCAAGTCGCGCTCAGTACGTCGCCCGCTGGCCCTACCTATTCTGACGCAAATCCGGTTACTCTAACCGCAAGCGTCACTAGCTACGTTCCAATCCTAAGAGTTGAGTTCTTTAAGGATGGAGTTTATTTCGGAGAAAACTCGTCGGCGCCATATACGCTACCGTGGAACTTTACGGTGTACGACAACGGAACTTACCAATGGACCGCAAAAGCGTACGACTCATTTGATCACATCGGGACATCGTTACCAATTTCACGTACCATTGCGATTAAACCAAGTATTGTTCGCTCAGGTATTCAGGAAATTTCGCGCTCGCCCGGATACCAAGAAGACACTTTTGGCTACGACGTTGCAAGCGAAGGCGAACTCCTCGTCATAGGGATGCCAGAGAAGGGAGTGCTTAATCATCAGCCCGGGAAGGCTTACCTCTATCGAAAAGTGGGCCAAAGTTACTCATTCGTCCAAGAGCTCATTCCACCAGATGGCAACGATGATGATGATTTTGGTCAGAACGTCGCTATCTCGGGGAGCCATATTATCATCGGGGCGTCGAACCAAGGGAGCCCGATCCAATATGGTGCGGTGTATGCCTATACTTTTAATGGAACTCAAGCGGGCGTGCCGCAGAAAATTACGGCGCCGGATGCAGCAGCCCATGATGCGTTTGGGGCGGCAATTGCCGTGGAAGGGAATGTGCTTGCGATTGGTGCTGTGACCGACGATGACGGAGGAACAAATTTCGGCTCAGTCTATATTTACAACTACATCGGGGGCACCTGGCAATATAAGCAGAAGCTTACACCAACGGCAACGAATACACTCTTCGGTTGGGAGTTAGCACTTTCAAACGGGCTGCTTGTCGCAAACGCAGTTAATGCAAACGACTTTGGCAGCCAGTCGGGTGCCGTCTACGTATTTCGAGATAATGGTACAAGTGGCGCGTCATGGGTTCAGGACGCGAGATTACGTGCTCCGGACGGTAAAGCATATGACACGTTTGGCTACGCGATAAGCATTGAAAATGGACTGCTGGCCATTGGTTCAAAGACAGATGAACATGCCACCGATTCTGGATCAGTCTATCTGTTCCGAAAAGTTGCCGGAACTTGGACGTTTGAGACAAAGCTAACTGCTTTTGATGGGCAAGATTACGCGCTCTTCGGCGGAGCAATCGACATCGAGCAAGGGAAAGTATTCGTTGGTGCGCCACAATGGAGTGCCACCAATTTTAACTCCGACGGATGTGTCTATCAATTCGGTTTCGATGTAGTACGAAGCCGATGGATGGAGCAGATTCAATTTGTCCATCCGACCACCGGAGAGAAACACTTGGGTGCTTCAGTCACCGTAGAGGGGACGACTCTCGTTGCGGGCGCCCCAGAGACTGGCAATGCGCAAGGAAGGGTGCACGTGTTTAATACGGCGCAGTAGTTTGGAAGTTAGCTATGACTTAAAGATATTTGCCATCTTCTCTTCGAGTATCTCCGCCGTAAATGGCTTTACGATGTAGCTCGAAGCTCCAGCTTGAACTGCCTGGACGACGTTCTCTTTCTGTGATTCGGCGGTAATAATCAGAAATGGCATGGTCTTCGTATTGCTGCCGTCGCGAACTGCGCGGAGGAGATCGATTCCCATCATGTAGGGCATATTCCAATCGGAGATCACGAATTCGATACCGCCTTCCTTAATTTTTGTAAGTGCCGCACGCCCATCTTCAGCCTCAACGACATTGCTAAATCCGAGTTGGATGAGCATGGTCCGAACGATTCGCCGCATGGTGGGGAAATCGTCGACCACGAGAATTCTCATTTTTTTCGAGACATGTTGAAGCTTGTCCATGAAAGTTTCTTCCCTGTAAGTTGTGAGCGCTTAAGGGGTTACATCGGCTAATTCGCCTCCATTGTTGAGTGGGTGCAAAGCTCGGCCTCGCGAGCAAAAATGTGTGGGAAGAATTCGTACGGCCAACACCACAACCCGCTCAGTATGCCGAATTCGTGAACGGTACTTATGGGTTAGGGACGCAGCAGAATCATGAAGAAATAGGGCTAACCAGCCGATAATTAACTAGATATCTGTCTCAAGTTATCTCGCAGTAGCCGGTTTAGTAAGGTGCTCACACAAGAGAATAGTACCATTGCTTCGCACGATCCGTTGCCGGAGTCGTATACGATTGTCGCGGATCGTAGTCTGCTGATGGATTTTGGGGCAGCTGCAGAGGAGCAACTCGGCGAAATTGAATCAATCGTTCTTTCACGTCAAGATGGCTGGTCACCGGAGCATATCGAGACGCTATTTCGCGCAGTCCACAATCTCAAGGCAACCGCTGATTTCCTCCACCTTTTAGAGATTCAACATAGTTCACATCTCCTTGAGTCGCTCCTTGATGAAACAAGACGCGGCGAGAGAAAATTTGCCTCGGACCTCGCTCAACTCATGCTCTGGTATGTCGATTTAGAGCGGAGCCTCTTACAGCGCGCGCGTGCCGCAGTTGAAGCTGATTATGTTATTAAGCGAACCGAGGGAACGGCGAGGTTCATTGAACGTCTCGCACGGGTAAAGGCAAATAAGCTCGTTAGCACCGCTGCGCCGGTCACTGATACGAGTGAAGCCGCATTTCCCACAAATGGCGCAGAATCAAAATCGCCCTGGCATGAAGGGCTCCGCTACCGAAAAATCGACCCATCTCGACTTGGTGAAGCAATTGACCTCGTAACCGAAATTCAAGCTGGAGCCAAGGCACTCGTCTCTCGTTCACGGGAAATATCGCATGCAGACTCAGAATTAAACCTACTCCTCGCTGAGATCGAAAGTCGTGCTGACCGTCTCGAACAGCTTGGAATGTCGATGCACCTCGAACCAGTTCGTGCATTATTTAAAAAAATTGCCCGAGTCGTCTGGGACATGAGCGAGAAGCTTGAAAAGACAGTCGAGCTTCATGTGAGCGGTGAAGAGGTAGAGCTCAATCGCATGGTGCTAGAAAAATTAACCGAGCCACTCATTCATCTCGTTCGAAATGCTGTTGACCACGGTATCGAAAGTCCTCATGAGCGGGAGCGTGGAGGCAAAGATAAGGCTGGGAAGCTCGAACTTCACGCCCGAACTAACCAGCGAGAAGTAACCATCGAGGTCCGGGATGATGGCCGAGGTCTTAACCTCGAGCGAATCAAACAGCGCGCAGGTGAACTTGGTATTATTGCAAGCGACCAGGAGCTTAGCCGTGAAGAGATTATCGAACTTATCTTTCATCCCGGCATGAGTACCGCTCAGACAGTAACCGATATATCCGGTCGAGGCGTAGGGATGGACGTGGTCCGCGAGACCGCACTAAGCCTCAGCGGCAACGTCAAGGTTGATACCGGGAATGGACGAGGAACAGTAGTAACTATTACCCTCCCGCGTGTGCTCTCTAAAAAGAATGTGCGTTCTTAGGCCAACTAGTTTTAAACACAGAGTTCACGGAGTTTCAC
>FKKE01001262.1_pt1 | contig 56870 bp, 87 predicted proteins | sample 1106331 | NCBI WGS metagenome assembly FKKE01 (sample SAMEA3931202, study PRJEB13176) | freshwater metagenome | biome: Drinking water system; feature: drinking water; material: freshwater | place: China | collected 2013-02-06 | reverse complement strand
GCGGCGCGATTGCCTACGACGCGACCAACATGATGAAGCTGACCGGGGATGGCTCGGCTCGAGCAATCGGCTACCAGTCGGTCAGCGTGGCAGCGGCGGACCAGGCGAAGGAGCACGGCCTTGCCGTGACGGTGGCGCGCGGCCCGGTGACGTTCAAGATCGGGACATCGCTCGGCGACGACAGCCTCGTGTCCGAGACGGAACTGGATACCGGCTCGTACTCGTTTGGTTTCACGCCGAACACGAGCACGATCGTCATTCAATTCCTCAGCACCGCCGCATACAAGGTCCAGGTATCGAACTGCACCATCGAGGCGTCCGGCACCGTCACGATCACGAGTCCGTATGCCGCGAGCAACCTGGACGACATCCGCTTCGACCAGTCCGGGGACACCGTATTTCTGTGGGCCAAGGACAAGCAGCAGCGCAAGATAGAGCGCCGCGGCACGAGGCCAGGCGCGCGCTCCTGGGGCATCTCGCTCTACCGCGTGGACGACGGCCCGTTCCTCACGCAGAACTTCACGCCGACCACCATCACTTCGAGCGCCCTGACCGGAGACGTGACACTTACCGCCTCGCGCCCGCTATTCAAGTCCACGAACGTCGGCGGCCTGTTCAAACTGGTCAACCAGGTCAGCGGCGTGAGCGCGAGCATCGCGGCCGAAAACACCTTCACGAGCGGCCTCAAAGTCACCGGCTCCGGCGACAACCGTTCCGTGACCGTGACCCTGACCGGGACGTGGGTCGCGACCGTCGTTCTGCAGGTATCGACCGACAACTCTACGTGGAGCGACGTGCCCGGCTATACGTGGAATGGCAACGTGACAGGCCCGTATCTCGACGGCCTGGACGGTCAGACGCGCTACTACCGCGTGGGCGTGAAGACCGGCGGCTACACGAGCGGCACGGTGAACGCGACGCTGACCTTCACGAGCGGCACGCTGGCTGGCGTGGCGCGTATCACGGCCTACAGCAGCAGCACCTCGGTGTCAGCACAGGTCGTAAGCGACATCGGCTCGACATCGGCAACGGCGATCTGGGAAGAAGGCGAGTGGTCGGACCGGCGCGGCTGGCCCACGGCCGGCAAGTTGCATGAAGGGCGGCTCTGGCACGCCGGCAAGAACGGCTTGTGGGGCTCGCTCTCGGACGACTACTTCAGCTTGGACGAGGACGCGACTGGTGACTCCGGGCTGATCTCGCGCACGATCGGCTCCGGCCCGGTGGACACGATCAACTGGTGCCTGTCGCTGCAGCGCCTGATTCTCGGCGCCCAGGGGGCAGAGTTTTCCGCGAAGTCGTCTTCCTTCGACACGCCGCTCACGCCGACGGACTTCTCGGTAAAGCCGATCTCCACGCAGGGCTCCGGTGGCGTGGACGCGGTGCGGATGGACCAGCGTGCTCTGTTCGTGGACCGCAGCGGCACGAGGGTCTACGAGATCCTGTTCGACCTGCAGAACTACGAGTATTCGTCGAACGACCTGACAGCCATTGTTCCGGAGTTCGGCCTTCCGGGGATTGTGAGGGTCGGGCTGCAGCGCAAGCCTGACACGCGATTTCACTGCGTGCGATCGGACGGCACAGTGATGCTCGGCGTGCGCGACAGCGTGGAGGACGTGCTGGCGTGGTTCGACGTGGACAGCACGGGCGCCTCCGGGCTAATCGAGGACGTGGTGATCCTACCGGGCGAAGAAGGCTCGAGCGAGGACCAGGTGTACTACGTGGTCAAGCGCACGATCAGCAGCGCGACGCAGAGGCATCTCGTGAAGTGGGCGAAGGAAACCGAGTGCCGCGGCACCTACAGCGACGACGCGAACCTGAACAAGCAGGCCGACGACTTCATCGTATACAGCGGTGCGCCATCGACCGCGATCTCCGGCCTGTCGCATCTGGAAGGCAAGGACGTGATCGTCTGGGGCGATGGCAAGGACTACAGTCCCGGTCAGGATTCATCGCAGACCACGTTCACGGTAGCGAGCGGCAGCATCACGCTGACGACGCCGGTCCAGAACGCAGTGATCGGCCTGCCGTACAAGGCGCAGTGGAAGTCATCGAAGCTCGGCATTCAGCCTGGACCGGGCGGCACGCAGCTTGCGCAGAGCAAGGCGATCCAGAAGCTCGGGGTCATCGGCGCTTACCTGCACTACAAGGGGCTGCAGTTCGGCAAGGACTTCACGGCGGCCAACATGGACGACCTGCCGCGCGTCGAAGACGGCACGACGGTCGCGGACGATACCGTGCATGAGATGTACGACGAGGAGGAGTTCGTGTTTCCTGGATCCTGGGACACGGACTCGAGGCTGTGCCTGCAGGCGCACGCACCGCGGCCGGCGACGATTCTGGCGGCCGTGATCGACCTTGACCTGGAGACGGTCTGATGGCGCTCTCTGACTTCCTGCCGCTCGCGCTCCAGGTATCGAGCACGATCCTGTCGGCCGGCAGCCAAGTGGCGCGCGGGCAGTCGTACCGCACGGCAGGGGCGAGGCGCAAGGCGATGCTCGACTTCGAGGCCGAGCAGCTGGACCGCGAGGCTGAGCAGGCGTCTGGCGTCGGGATGCGGGCCGCGGCCGATGAGGTCCGGAAGGCTCGGCTCGTGAGCTCGTCCGCGCTTGCGAAGGCGGCGGCATCAGGCGCAGGGGCGTCCGACCCTACGGTGATGGGGATCATCTCCAGGACGGTCGGGGAAGGCGCGTATCGGGCTTCTGTCGCGATGTACGAGGGCGAGGCGCAGGCGAGGCTGGACAGGCTGCGGGCGTCGGCCGCGCGCTACGAAGGCGCTCTGAGCGTTTCCGACGCCGAATCTGCGGCCCAGCAATCGAACCTTGCCGCGGGGGCGTCGCTGCTGAGCGGCGCGCTGAAGGCCACGTCGCTCTACGACAAATACTGGACTGGCCCGCGCCAGCAGCCGAGCGGTGGCGGCACCGTGCAAACCGCGGCGGCATCCGGGGCGTGGCTTGACGCAGGGACCGAGATTCCAGGAGGGATCGGCTGATGGCTCGGCTCCCTGGCGCAGAAGCACTCGGCGAGCGGCCCGTCCCGCAGCTGCCGCGGCGCACGCCGATGGTGGCGCAGTACCGCCCCGGCACCGGGTTCGAGGCGGTGAACGCGCAGGCCCTGTCGCACTCAGGGGAAGACCTGCAGGTGGCGGCGAACTACGTGCTGCGAGCGCAGGAGCAGCACGATGCTCTGCGTGCCGAGGAAGCCGCGACGGTGCTGCGCGCGAAGCAGTTGGACATGTCGTTCGGCGAAAAGGGCTTCACGAAGCTGCTCGGCGGCAGCGCGGTGAACAGGCCGATCCTGAAGGAGTACGGAGGCGAGTTCGATCAGGCGGCGGCCGGGATTGCCGCGAGCCTGGACAACGACTACCAGCGCACCCTTTTCCAGCGCCGGGCGCAAGTATCAGGATTGCAGCTGCGCGAGGACATCGCGCGCCACGTCGTGCAGCAGTCGAACGTGTACGCCAAGGACGTGTTCGACGCGAAGCTGGACACGGAGGTCAAGACTGCGGCGGCGCGCTGGTCGGTTGCGGACGGCGCGGCAGTGCCTCTGCTCAACATCGACTCGGCGATCCAGTCCTACGCCGACCATGCCGGGAAGTCGCCGGAGTGGGTCACGGACGTTCGCGGCAAGGCACGCGCGGCGGTGTACTCGGCGCAGATCAATCAGGCGCTCGTGTCGGACCCGGCGAACGGGCCGTTCATCGCGCGGACGCTGTACCGGAGCTATCACAGCGCGCTCGACCCGAATACGCGCGCCGTGCTCGAGCACAAGATCACGGCGGCGGTGCGGCCGATCGAGGCGCGGCGCGATGCCGAATCCGTGGTGCGCGGGAACGTGCTGCCGGACGTGGCACGCATCATCGAGATCGGCGGCGAGCCGGTAATCAGCCGGATGATCGCCGTGGAGAGCGGCGGCAAAGCTGCGGCCGTGTCGCCGAAGGGCGCGCTCGGGCTGATGCAGGTCATGCCGGACACCGCGCGCGGCGTGGCGGCACGGCTTGGGATTCCCTACGACGAGGCGCGACTGAAGACAGACCCGGCCTACAACCGGGAGATCGGCACGGCGTATTTCCGCGAGATCCTGTCCAGGTACAGCGGGAACCAGACGCTCGCGCTCGCGGCATACAACGCCGGCCCGTCCCGCGTGGACGAGTGGATCGTGAAGAACGGCAACCCGAACACTGGCGAGATCAGCGACGCGGCATGGACCGCTGCGATCCCGTTCAAGGAGACGCGCAACTACGTCGGCAAGGTGCTTGGTGGTCCAGCGACAGCGCCGACAACTAAGGCTGCTACGCAGGCGAATCTAGGCGAATGGATCGTCTCGGCAGAGAAGCAGGCCGAAGCAACGCACCCCGGCGACATCCTGTACCGCGACCAGGTGGTGCAGAACGTGAAAAGCTACGTCGCGACTGTCATCGCTGCGCAGGAAGGAAAGCAGAAAGGCTACTACCAGCAGTTGACGAACGCGGTGTTCGGCGGCGGCAAGGGCGCGGGGCCGAAGACTGTCTCGGAACTGCTCGCCGATCCCGCGAACCGAGAAGCGTACATGGCGCTCGACCCGTCGCAACAGCATGGCGTGATGAACATGCTGACCCAAAAGATGAACGAGTCACTGGGGGCGCCTGTCAAGTCCGACGGCAAGGTCGTGATGGACCTGCTGAACCGCGTGTACCTGCCGGGCGACGACCCGCAGAAGATCCGGAACATCGGGCAACTGCTGCCGTTCTTCGGGCCGAACAACGGGCTGACGCAGGGGGATTTCAACTTCCTCTCCAATCACATCGACAAGGCGCAGTCGATTACCAAAGGCAGGCTGTCGAAGGACGTTGTGGACGCATCGAACACCGCACGCCGGATGCTTCTGCAGCACTCGCGCATCTATACCGGAGGGGCTGGAGACGCCGACGCCGAGGAAGCCGCGCACCGCTTTGCCGTGGACTTGGACAACAAGGTCGAGCAGTACCAGAAAGAGGGCAAGGACGTGCGCGCCCTGTTCACGGAAGGCAGTAAGGACTACGTGCTGAGTCCGGCGTTCGTGAAGTCGTACTTCCGGATGCGTCCTCAAGAAGCCGTAGCGGGTGCGGCGGCAGCTGTTGCCGCGTCCTCGCCAGACCTACGCACATCTCAAGGGCGAGTGGGCGGCGCGGCCTACACGGCGCCGCAAGGTAGTGGCGCGGCAGAACCTACCGCGATCAATCCGAAGACGGGTGAACGTCTCGTTTACAGAAACGGCAAATGGCAGAAACCGTAGCCCCGCCGCCCCCTGGATTCGTGCTCGCCGAGGCCCCGCAGTTGCCGGCGCCACCGGAGGGGTTCGAGCTTGAGCGCCCGCAGCAGTCGCGCATCGCGCAAGGCATCGGCGATGCGTTCATGGCTGGCGTGCAATCCTCAGCGAGCGGCCTGATGTACCGCGGCAAGCTGCCAGACATCGTGCTCGACCCGCACAATGCGAAGTGGTACGAGAAGGCTGTCGCGGCGATCGGCCAGATGGGCGCGGACCTGCCGGAGATGATTGTCGGCGGCGGGCTTGGCACGGTGGGCGGAACGGCTGTGGGCGGTCCGGTCGGCGGCATCCTGGGGGGCGGTGCGGGAGCGTTTGCCACGCCGGCCGCTATTCGCGAATCGCTAATGCAGGCGTACTCGAAGGGCGAGGTGCAGAGCAGCGGTGACTTCCTGAACCGCGCTGCGATCGTGCTCAAGCAGACCGCGAAGGAAGGCGTTGTCGGCGCGGCCACGTTCGGCGTCGGCGGCGCGGTGGCGCGGGTGACGGGCAAGGCGCTTGCTCCTGCGATTGGCGAGACGATCACGGTGCCGTCCGCGCGCATGGCTATCGGCACGGCGCAGACCGCGGCCGAGATCGGCACGATGGTCGTGACCCCGGCCGCGCTGGAAGGTCGGCTGCCGGAGCCGGAGGATTTCGTGAACGCGGCGATCGTGGTCGGGTTTGCGAAGGGGGCGATTGGGGCTGGCAACGCTGGAGTGAATGCCGTGCGCGCTCGTTTGCACGACATCTACGCGAAGACGGGCGTGCGGCCAGAGCAGGTCGTGGCGGATGCGAAGAACGATCCGAAGATCGCGGAAGAACTGAATACAAAAGTGCTATCTGTGGACGAGTTCGCGGCGAAGGCCGGAGAGGAGATCGGCGGCGTCTCCCATCTTCGCGGCATCGTCGAGTCCCTGCAAAAAACGTACATTGAAAAGGGCGAACAGGCTGGCCGCGCCATGTTGGACATGAAGGCTGAGTCTGCGCCAGAGTTCAGCAACTTCGCCAATGAAGTCCAGACGAAGGGGTTTGTCGATGACCTTCATGCTGAACTGTCGCGTCGTGCTACTGAATTTGCTGCCATGCGTAGCGGTGACATCCCCCGCGCCTACCGGCCTGCGGCAGAGGCCGAACTGCTGGCCAACGCACTACCAGAAGCACCGAAGGTTGCCGACATTATCGCCAATCCGATCGGCACGGTGACGGAGGGGAAGCAGCCGAATCACATCAACTATCGCTACGTGGACGCGCCGGAGGATGTACTGACGCTGCGCGCGCGGATCGCAGAGGTGATGAAGACCGAGATCGAGCAGCAGCGCGGCAAGGAATCGTGGGACCAGACGCAGGTCAAAGCCGAGCGCGTCATCAAGGACAGGCTTGCCGGAATGTCAGACGCGCAGAAAGCGGAACTCGGCAAGATGTCGTTCTCCGATCTAGCCGCGCAAAGCATGGCTGTTGAGGCGATGGCGCAGAAAGCGGCCTACGATGCGCGCGCGGCGGCTGCGGAGATTGCCGCGAAGGGTACTGAAGCGACCGCAGCGGAACATGCGAAGCTCGCAGAAGCAATAGAAACGTCCGCGCTACTGCACCAGATAGATCAAGGCAACGGAGCAGAGATTGCTCGAGCGCTTACCTCTCGCAAGGCCGCGCGGCAGCGTGCGGTTCTCGCCGATGGCATGACGGACTTGATGGCGAAATATGGCGCCGACCCGCAAGTGCTCGCGCGCATGGTGCTCGGACTGCACACGACGGCAGAGATTACTCGCTTCGCCAAGGACGCCACGAAAGCGACACGGTGGGAGAAGGTGGTCGAGGCGTGGAAGGCGGGCATCCTGTCCGGCCCCGTGACGCACATGGCGAACCTGATCGGCAACAGCACGTTCGTCGTGATGCGGCCAGTGGTGGACCTGACGGCCGCCGCAATCGGCAAACTGACCGGAGCCGAGGAGCGCGTCGTTGCCGCAGAGCCGTTCGGGCGATTGTTCGGCAACCTCCAGGGCGCGAAGGACGCGATCAAGTACGCTGGGGAAGCGCTGCGCATGGCCTATGAGGAAGGAGCCTTCAACAAAGCCGCGTTCGGCGACCGCATAGGACCAATGAGAAGCGTGTTGCGCGAGATCGCAATTGGCACGGCTGAAGGCCCGCAGAAGGCCGAACAGTTCCGCCCGGCGATCGAGGGCGTGAAGGGCGACGTGATCCGGCTGCCGTTCCGCGGGCTGCAGATCGCGGATGCGTTCTTCAAGACCATGAACGAGCGCGGTGAGTCCTATGCGCTCGCCACGCGCCAGGCCGTGAAGGAAGGGCTGAACATGCAGACCCGCGAGTTCCGCGAGCGCGTGGTCGAACTAGTGCAGAACCCGACGGTGGAGATGCAGATCGCGAGCAGCCACGCCGGGCTGCGCTACACGTTCAACCTGCCGCTTGGCGAGATCGGGCAGAACGTGTCCTCGCTAGTCAAGGCCGCGCATTTGCAGATGTTCGTTCCGTTCGTGCGCACTCCTGGGAACATCCTCAAGGAGCTCGCCCGCATGACGCCGCTTTCTCCAGCCGTGTCCGAGTGGCGCGCGGACTGGAAGGCCGGCGGCGCGGCGCGGCAGAAAGCCGTCGCCGAGGTCATGACCGGGACGGCGATCATGGCGGTGGTCGCGTCCTACGCGCTGGACAGCCAGATCACCGGGCAGGGCAATCCCGACCCGAAGAAGCGCGCTACGGATCTTGCCGCCGGCAAGCAGCCCTACAGCTGGAAGGTGGGTGACACGTACTACAACTACCAGCGCGTGCAGCCGGTCGGCACGCTCATGGGCCTTGCCGCGGACATGGCGGAAATCTGGGACCACCTGACGGACGAGGAGCAGGACAAGGTGCCGAAGATGGTTGCCGTGGCGTTTGCGAACGCGGTGACGAACCAGACGTTCCTGCAGGGCATCACGGCAATCGTGAACGCGATGTCGGACCCGAAGCGGTTCGGGCCGCGGCTTGCTCAGCAGATGGCTGGGTCAGTTGTCCCGAACGTCATCGGGCAGCCCACGGCAATGTCGGACCCGTATGTGCGGGAAGTGAACAGCGTTCTGGAGGCGATCCGCGCACGCATCCCCGGCTTGCGCGAAGACTTGATGGCGAAGCCAGACGTGTTCGGCGCCCCGATCCAGACGAAGACGCGTCTTGGCGGCATATCGCCAGTGACCGAAACGACCGTGAGCAAGGACAAGGTGCGGCTTGAGGCGTCCCGGCTTGGCGTATCCGCCACGCCCGCGCCGAAGCGGATACACATCGGCCGCGGCACCGGCAAGCTCGGCGAGGTCGAGATCACGCCGGAACAGAGGAACAAGTTCACCGAGGCGTCCGGCCAGATGGCCCACGCGGTCCTCGAGCCGATCGTGAATGCGCCGACGTGGGAAGCGCTGCCGCAGCCCGTGCAGCAGAAGATTTTCCAGCGCGCGTTCAGGATCGCCAGGCAGCGGGCCGCGATCAGCGTGTTTACGCCGGAGCAGCGCGCTGGCCTTGCTGAGTCGATCGCGGAAGACGTGCAGGAGTCGATGAGCAAATGATGATCTACGACCAATGGGCCGCAGGCGGTAAGCGGGGGCGTCGGTCCTCCTCCCGGCGCTTGCGTGATGGCGTCTGCGTGCCCGGCGGAAAGGGCGGCGAATGAGGCACTTTGTCCCCTACGACGAAGTGGAAGCGATCGTGTCGATGGCGCGCACGCAGCGTGACCTCGCTGTCGAGAGCATGGGGGTGCAGCAGCAGGAGCTCGGCCAGGTGTACGCGGACAAGGAAGCCGCCCTGCGCCGCGCGATTGAGGCCGAGCAGGAAATGCTCCGCACGAAGGACATGATGCATTCGATGATGAATGACCATGAGAAAACGATGAAGGAGCACGAGGAAAAGGAGAAGGTGCTGCGCGAACGTCTGGCGCAGAGCGAGAACGCGATTGCCAAGGAGCGCGCCGGCCGTGTCGCTGCCGAGGAAGAAGCCGCGAAGCTCACAGCGACGCTCAGCGCGCTGTCCAAGACGCCGCCGCAAGTCATTCAGCATCTTCCGCTGATGTCTTACGACATTGATCTGCAACGCTCGGCAGAGGGCCAGCTACGCACGCTGACGCTCACGCCGAAGACAAACAACACGAACAGGGTGGTGAACTGATATGAGCGGAACGAACGCACGCGTCGGATGTACTCGGATGGATCGGTCGAGGACATGCCGATTGGGCAGGGGTAGTTAGGTAGTGAACTGAGATGGCCCGCTCCGTCAGTATCGCCGCCGCGCAAGGGCTAAGGGTGAGGCTCGCCAACAAGTCCGGGTTCGTCTTTCACAAGGCCTCGGATGTGGCAGACATCGCCCGCGCGGCCGTGGATCAGTTCTCTGCCGAGCAGCTAGTGGCTCTTGCGATGGCGAAAGTGGGGGCTGGAAACATCAGCACGTTGAGCGGCAGAACCGTGACGCTCGTCCTTGACGTGGTGATCACGTAGATGGCTGCACAGACCCTAAGCGCCTACGCGGCCTATACGCCGCTACTGGGGGCGGTGCCCACTGGCAATATCACGACCGCCGTAGGGTCGGATTTGAACTTCACCTTCAACGCGGCGGGTGACAAGATCGGATTTGTGTTCCAGGCGTGGAGCACCACACCGCCCGACATTGTTGCGTTCCACTGCGATACCGTGACCACCGCTGGGACTACGGGCGCGATGGATTGCACGCTTGAGACCGTGGCGACCAACGGTACTGGAGCGCCCACGGGAACTGCTGTCACGAACTCGGGTACGGCATCGGTGACGTTCTCGACCACTGGTGTAAAGACCGCTTCCGGGTTGCAGGGGACGGCTTCTCTTACCGTGGGGACGCTGTACGCGATTGTTCTTACTGCCGGGTCTGGCTGGAACCGAACCCTGACTGTGAAAATCGCCACCGGCTCCTCACAGGGTGCTACGGCGATCCCGTACCACTTGACCAAAGACGTTGCTGGGTCTTGGACTAGAACTGCGGGGCAGAACCTTGGATATTCACTCGGACTTGCCGACTCAGGGGGGGCGTACCAGTACTTTCCAGGCTTCGGCGGGGCGTACTCCGCCGCCGGATATCAAGCGTATGCGGACGCGACTAACCCCGATGAGCGGGGGAACAGGTTCAGCCTTCCCGTTCCAGTGACGTGCGTAGGGGCTATTCTGGAAATGGTCACAGGTTCAGCACCTGGCGCTAACGACGACTTCTCGGTGTCCCTGTACTCGGATCACACGGGGACGCCTAGCCAGTTGACGACCGTGGCGATTGACGGCGGTTCGCAGGGCGCGGCGACTTCGACAATCATCCTTTTCCCGTCGCCGCAGAACCTAACAGCGAACACCGTTTATGCCCTTGCGATTCGGGCAACAGGAACGGATTCGATCAACCATGTGAGATGGGATTTCCTTGCTAACGCCCATCTCGGCTCGTTTCTGGGAACCGGGTTTTACTCAACGACCCGAAACAACGGCTCGGGCGCCTTCACGGATACGAATACCTCCGTGTACGGAATCTTCCCGCTCTTCTCCAAACTCGACGACGGGGTTGGAGGTAGCGGCGGCGGCATCAGGCTTGCCGGGGCTGGGGGGCTTGCGGCATGAGCTACAGGGGAGACATCCGGCTCGGGGACACGATAGATGTGAAGTTCACGACCCGCCGGTTCTCTACCGGAGCGCCGTTCACGCTTGCCGGGACTCCTGCTGTTTCGGCGTATGTCGGGAACAGCACGACCCAGATCACCGCAGGGATCACGTTGACCGTGGACTTCGACGCCGTGACGGGTCTGAACAACGTCCGGGTAGTCGCATCTGGTGCGAATGGCTATGCCACGGCGAGCAACTACGATCTCGTCATCACCGCAGGGACGGTGGATAGCGTTTCCGTGGTCGGGGAGGTCATCGGTTCTTTCAGCATAGAAGCCCGTTCCGCGTTAATGCCGACGACCGCCGCACGCACGCTAGATGTCACTGCCACGGGGGCCGCAGGAATTGACTGGGCGAACGTGGAAGGCGCGACCACGGCGGTCAACCTGTCCGCCACCAACATCGACACCGATCAGGTAGTGGCGAGCGTATCAGGTGCGGTCGGTTCGGTGACTGGCGCTGTTGGTTCAGTAACAGGCGCTGTGGGGTCGGTGACAGGGAACGTAGGCGGGAATGTGGTCGGTTCCGTGGCCTCCGTCACTGCTGCGGTGACGGTTGGAACGATAAACGCCGGGGTCATCACGGCAGCGGCCATTGCAACGGACGCCATCGACTCGGATGCGCTCGCTGCCTCGGCCGTCACGGAGATTCAGTCAGGTCTTTCGACTCTGGATGCAGCCGGGGTAAGAACGGCGGTAGGGCTTGCCAGCGCGAACCTTGATACGCAGTTGGATGCGCTTCCGACTGCGGCTGAGATCGTTGCGGCGCAGTTGACGACAGCGATTACCGAGGCCTACAGGGCGAACGGTGCCGCACCGACGCTCGCGCAGTTCATGTCAGAAGTTCTAGCACATCTCGGCGAGGTCAGCATCAACGGCACGACGAAGACGCTCAAGAAACTGGATCACGCAACCAGCGCGGCCACGTTCACGCTGAACAGTCCGAGCAAGCCAACTACGATTACGAGGGCGACGTGACCGGACAGATCCTCACGCTCGGGCTTGGCAGCTTCAGCAACGTCAATTTCCTGCCGACGCTTGGGCTTGGCACATACGACACCGAAGACGGCCTGCTGCGCCGCCATGTGCAGGCGCGCAGGCGCCGTACAGAGATCGAGGATAGAGAGATCGCGCTAGTGCTGCGACTGGTTGCTCCGTATCTGACCAGGCAGGAGTCGCAAAAAATTTTGATCGACCTGTCTACAGTTGAGGACGATGAACTATGACGAGCTCCACTACCGACCGACGCATCGGCTTGACCGGCGACAAGGCCATCAAGGTGCCGTGCAAATGCGCGACCACGGCAAACATCACGCTCTCTGGCGAGCAGACGATCGACGGCGTTACCACGTCGGCGAGCCGGGTGCTGGTGAAGAACCAGACCACGACGACCGAGAACGGGATCTACGACTCCGATAGCGGCACCTGGACCCGCGCGCTGGATGCGGACGGGAACGCGGACTGGACGGCCGGCACGCTCGTCTTCGTGGTGAGCGGCACCGCGAACGGGGCGGGGCTATTCGAGCAGACGACGACCGGCACGATCACGATCGGCACGTCGAGCCTCGCGTTCACGAAGATTGCCACGCTCGATGCCGGGGCGGTCACGCAGGCGAACGTGCAGAACGGGCAGTTCGTGCGCTGCACGTCGATTGCCGGGACGAACACTGTCACCGGCACGACGGTCGGCACGGCGCCCGCGGCGCTCGGGGCGGGGCAGTACGTGTTTTTCGTGCCCGCGAACACGAACACGGGCGCTACGACGTTCAACCGGGACGCGCTCGGGGCCGTGTCCATCTTCTACAACGGCGCGGCGCTGATCGGGGGCGAACTCGTGCAGGACATCCCGGCGCTGATCTTCCACGACGGGACGCAGTACCAGTTGATGTCGATCGCGGCGAGCGACCTGAACTTCCGCACGACGGGTACGGTGGCCTCGGCAGCGACGATCAACCTGGACACGGCCAAACCGTACACGCAGATCACCGGCTCGACCGGACCAGTCACCGCGATCACGCTAGGCAACGGTCGGATCAGGATCGTGGAGTTCGCGTCCACGCCGACGCTGACCCACGGCGCGAGCCTCATCCTGCCTGGGGCGGCGAACATCACATGCGCGGCTGGCGACACGGCGGTTTTCGTGGGCGAAGCATCGAGCGTGGTGCGCTGCGTCGTGTACCAGACCGCGAGCGGCAATCCGGTCACTGGCTCGAGCGGTATTGTCACGCTGACATCCGTATCCGGGACGAACACCATTACCGCTACCGGGCCGTCCACGTTCTCGGCCTACACGACCAACCAGCTTGTCGCGTTCACGGCGACCGGGACGAACACGGGTGCGACGACGATCAACATCTCGTCTGTCGGTGCCAAGAACATCTACTCCAACAACGCAGCGTGCGTCGGCGGCGAAATCAAGAGCGGCAGTTCCTACGTCCTGCTCTACGACGGGACGCAATTTCAAATTGTCGGGGCCGACCAGACCGTCGGCTACGGCACGGTGACAACGCTCTCCGGGGCATCGACCACCATCACTGGCATTCCGTCCTGGGCGCGGCGCGGGCGCCTCATCGTTGCTGGAGCGTCTATTGATGGGGGGGACGATTTGATGTTCCGAATCGGGTCTGGCTCTTTGACGACAAGCGGATACACAGGAGCCTATGGGTTCGCGTCCACCGGGGGGCAATCGCAAGCGTCCCATACAGGCGGCATCCCAATTGGTTACGGCAATGCAGCGCGCATAGCGGATGGCGTCATAGATGTGGAATTGATAAATAGCACCGCGAACACCTGGGTCGTCAGAGGGCAATTTACATATACAGGGTTCGCTGCTGCCTGCAGTTTTGGCGGGGCTGTGTCCTTGAGCAGCAACTTCGATCGTATGGCGTTGCTGACCACAGCAACGACAGCCGTGTTCGATGGTGGCTCCATCATTGGGACGTGGCAGCGATGAACGTCACCGGCTACGCTACCGACCCGCGCGAACGCTGGACCGCGCCGTTCCCAGAACAGGACGGCTTCAAGTTCCGGCTGCTGCGTGGCGATCTGCTCTCGCCTGATAGCTGGCAGAAGCCGGTCCATGTCAGGCGCGCGTGGCTGCTGATCCCGCGGCCGTTCTTCTCCTACCGCAAAGGGCGCTTCGGCCTCTACGTCGGCTGGAAAGTGTTCGGCGTAGACGGCAAGCACCTGCTCGAATTCCCATCGGTGAACCCGACGGAAGTCTACGAAGGCTCCATCGCGATGCAGGGCTTTACGATCAGGTTTACGAACAATCTGGGGGCTGCATGAGCGAGCAAACGAACGGCGCGGATTTGTCCGTGAAGGTTGCCGGCCAGGAAGTCAACGTCCGCAACGTAAAGAGCCTGAACACGCTGGCGACCATTACCACGCTGATCGCTGTATGCGTCGGCGGATTTGCGATCTACACCATCGTTGCCGCTCATGCCGCCGAAACGAAGGACGCGAGCCGAGAACTCGTCCAAGCGTTGAAGGAGATGACGCAGACGGCTCGGGAGCAGAACTGCCTTATCAGCATGCCGCAGGATCGGCGCGACGCCGAACTATGCAAGCGCATCTCCAGATGATGGAGCGCAGCACCACAGGCATCGCGGAGTTCGACGTGCTGGGCAGTCTCGTCAGCCACGCCATCATTGCCGCGCACCACGGTGAGGACGGCACCGGCACGCACCTGACGCTGGACGACGGCCGCATCCTCGTCATCATCGGATTCATCGGCGTGCTGCACCCACATGCCGCGGTCCACTAACCGACAGCCACCGCACCCGTTCCCTCTCGTGCTCGTCTCGTGGGACGACGCGACGGAGCTAGAGGCTGGCTGGAGCGATGACCTCGATGATATAGGGCCGCACCTTGCCACGTCCGTCGGCTTCCTTATCAAGCGCACGAAGTCGCACATCGTTCTTGCGATGGATGTGGACAAGGACGGTATGCATAATGGCCGAGCTCAGATCCCGCGCGGCATGGTGAAGCACATGAAGGTTTTGAAGCGAGCGGGACGGTAAATGCCAGCCCTGCCACTGGCAGACGATTTGCAGCAGCAGGCCGTGGATCTCGTGGAACTCCACGGCACGCTGTCCAAGGCTGCCGCAGTTGCCGGCATTAACCGCAGCACGCTCAAGTCGCGCCTGCTTCGTGCCCGCTCCAATGGGGTCAGGCCGAACGTCGTCAAGCACCAGCCTGAGATATTTCGAAAAGAAAAGCTCGGTCGCTCGCACATGGTCATCCCGGACACGCAGGTCAAGCCGGAAGTGCCAATCGACCATCTGCGCTGGATCGCCAACTACGCGCTCGAGATGCGCCCGGACGTGATTGTCCAGGTCGGAGACTGGGCAGATATGCACTCCCTCTCGGCCTACGACAAAGGCAAGCGCTGCTACGAGGGCCGACGGTACGTGCGCGACATCGAGGCTGCGAACACGTCGCTCGACCTGTTCGAGAAGACGATCGAGGACTACAACCGCACGCATCCGGACGATGCCTACAACCCGGACAAGCACCTGACCTACGGCAACCACGAGCACCGCATCATCCGCGCTACGGATCTGGATGCTGCCCTGCACGGCAAGCTGACCCTGGACGATCTGGACTTTGCTCGGCGCGGCTGGACGACGCACCCGTTCCTGGAGGTCGTGACGATCGACGGCGTGCAGTACAGCCACTACTTCATCAGTGGCTCACTCGGCCGGCCTGTCTCGTCTGCTGCAGCGTTGCTCAAGGTGCGCGGCGGCTCGGCCACGATGGGCCACGTACAGCGCTTCGACGTGGGCGTGCATCCGCAGACGCAGCGCATCGGCCTATTTTGCGGCGTCTGCTACCAGCACAACGAGGAATATCTCGGCCCGCAGGGCAATGAGGCTCCGCGGCAGATCATCATGAAGCACGAAGTCAAGGACGGCCGCTACGACCTGATGGCCGTGTCGCTCAACTTCTTACGCAAGCGCTATTCCTGACCACAACCAGAACAAGGAGAACTCACATGAGGGCGATAAAACGGCAGCTTGCCTTGTGCAGTGTAACCGCGGTGCTATGGATCGCACCCGCCCTCACCGTTGCGGCGCCGAAGGCCGCGAGCGCAGAGGAGTGCTTCTACGCGGCCGACATCGCGTTGACGACGCGCTCCATGATCCTCGAGCGCGTGAACGAAGACACGATCCGCGCGGTTCTGCTTCTCATGTACCGGGCCGACACTGCGCCGGCCTGGATTACGGCAATCATGGATTCCGCCAAGCTCGACAAACGCAATCCGCAGGATTATGCGAAGGCGCTCTACGCCCACTGCACCCAGAATCGCGGCGGCATGGACGCGTTCTTCGGGCTCGGAGCGTGAGCCTGAGTCTCCAGGAACTGCAGCGCATTATGCCCTACGCGGGACAGCGCGCCCGCGTGTATCTCGATCCGCTCAACGACGCGATGCAGGAATTCGGCATCAGTCTTTCGGTAGCGCGGGAGTGCGCATTCCTCGCGCAAATTGCCCATGAGTCAGGAGAGTTTCGCTATGTCCGCGAGATTGCGTCTGGTGAAGCCTACGAAGGTCGTGCCGACCTCGGAAACACCGAACCTGGGGATGGTGTTCGATACAAGGGACGGGGGCTTATCCAGATTACCGGACGGGCGAATTATCAGGCGTGCAGTGACGCCCTCAAGCACGACTTTGTTGCCAACCCAGCCGCTCTTGAGCAACCCGTATTTGCTGCTCGCTCCGCTGCGTGGTTCTGGCAGTCGAGAGGACTGAACGATATCGCGGACAACGGCGGCTTCGAGATCATCACGCGCCGCATCAATGGCGGCCTGAACGGATACGCAGATCGCGTCGCGTACTTTCGCAGGGCGCAGCACACTCTGGGAGACGTAGCATGAACCTGCTGCTATACGGCTTCGTCGCCCTCGCCGTTCTCGGGCTGATCGGCACTGGCGTCTACAAGGTGAAGGAGTGGGGCGCCGACGAAGTGCGGCTCGAGTGGGCCGAAGCCAACAAGGAGCGGCGTGAGGCCGAAGCCAAGAAGATCAGCGCCGCAGCGAAGGCACTGGAGGTAGACCGTGGCAAAGCAAAGATCGTGTACCGTACCATCACGCGCGAAGTGGACAGGATTGTTACTCGCGATGTCTACCGCAACGTGTGCCTTGATGCTGACGGGCTGCGCATCGCCCGCTGCGCCATCCGAGGCGAGAGCACCGATAGATGCCAGCCTGACAAGCCCGTGCCCTGAGCCGCCAGAGCTCGCCGACGGAACTGGGAGCGCGGTATTGCGCTGGATCGTCGCGTCGGCAGAAGCCTATCGAGACTGCGCGGCGAAACACCGCCGGCTGGTCGAAGCGATTCGCTAGAGTTTCTTCGCCACAGCCTCCGGGTCGGAGCGGTAGTAGGTGTTGAGCGTCACCCGCAAGTCTTTGTGCCCGACCATCTTCGCGAGCTCGAACGGCGTCAGCTTGAGTGCGAGCCGTACGATCGCGGTGCGCCGCAGGTCGTGGAAGGTCAGCCCCTCTATCGGTGGATCCATGCGCCGGCAGAGTTTCGCGAAGCTCGCCGAGATCGACCATGCCCCAAGCTCGATGCCGCCACGCCATGCCTCGAGCGCCGCAGCTGAGAGTGGCACTTCCCGCGGCGAGCCGTTCTTGGAGTCCTGCAGGTAGGCCACGCGGCCACGAACGGTTGCCAGGCCGGCGATCTCGGAGGCGCGCATCCCAGTTTCGACGGCGAACGTAATAGCCCTACGCATTGCCGGGGATGCTGCGGCGCGCAAACGTGCGAGCTCGTCGTCGGTCGCAATCCGGTCCCGCGGCCTGGCGTCCATCGGCCGGCTCAGACCGCGGAACGGATTCGTCCTCAGCCAGCCCCATTCACGCACCGCAAAGGTGCAGACGTGGGACAGCAGGTTCCACTCCCGCCTCACGGAAGGCCCGGAGACGGCCTGTAGGCGACGCTCGCGCCAGTCAGATACGTGGGAAGGGCCGAACTGCCTGAGCTTCACCTGAGCGATACGGTCGCTGGCCAGGGCCATTAGGCGCACGTTTTCCCATCTCGCCCCCTTCTTGGCGCTGGACACTTCCCGCCGGTAGCGTTCCAGCGCGGCGCCAAAGGTAAGATTCGGGATGTCCCCGCGTGCTCCAGCCTCGATCTCAGCCTCAAGCCGATGCGCCCAGGCTCTCGCCGCCCCCTTCGTGGCGAATGTTTTGGCGCGTCTGACGCCGCGCTTGAACACTTCGGCCTGGATGCCGTTGCCGTGCGGTCGGAAGCTGGCCACCGTGCCGTGAATTTGCCGTGATTAGAACGACAGAATACGCATAGATTCGTCTGCATATGCGTACTTTTGTCTATGACGGCACGCCGAATGCGGGCGGCCGGTGTGCCGAGGAAGGGACTGGTGCTGTCCTACTGAATCAACTACTTACGCTGCGCTGCCGTGATCCTGCCGTGATCCGAGCGCCCATTCGCACACAGCCTTCGCCGGCCAGCGCGGGTGTCCTGGCCGCGGGCAGCGTGCCGGGAACCCCTCGAGATACTGCGTGCGACCGAGAAACTTCCCCTTCGACTCCCCAAGGTAATCGGCGCACTGCTGGGCGTCCCAGATGACGAACTCGAACGGCACGGCCGGCGGCGCGGTGAGCTCGGTAATGCGGCCGACCGTGCTCAAATCTGGAACGATCGTACTCATTTTGGGTATGTGGCTACCTGGATTGGGGCGCTATCTTGGTGACGGCGAAGGCATCTCACGCGATCAGCCTTTCCTGCCGCTGGGCGTCCGTAATGCGCCGACAGGCGATGTCGAAATAATCTGGCCTTATCTCAATCCCGACGAACACACGCCCTAGGTCGGCGCAGGCCACACCGGTCGTCCCGCTGCCCATGAACGGGTCGCATACCACCCCGGTCGTCATGCTTACTAGCCGCTTCATCAATTCCGTATGCTTTTGTGTCGGATGTCCGGTAGCCTCAGTGCAGCCGGTTAGTCCTACGGCAATTACAGCGAAAGGGAATACCTTGCTGGCCTTGCGCTTGCCGTCCTTACGCCATTCGTAGATGGCTTCATAGTTGTCAGGTCGGTTAGTGTTGGTGCGGAACCATGCGTGCTTTGCTACAAGCGGCAGGACGCTTACAGGCTCCTCCAATTCGTCCCAGAAGGCGATGACGTGCTCGCATGGCGGGGCGGCGATGATGCGCCTAGCTGCCTCCACGCCCTCTAGGAAATGCCCTGCATTGTTGGGGTAAGGAGGGTCGGATATAAGGGCATCTACCGCAATGTCTGGCAGTACCTTGAGGCAATCGCCAAGGTACAGCGTGCAGCATCCGATGACCTCTTTCCTCATTTCTGTGCTTCGCCGTCCGTGTCGGACGGCGGCGTGATCTTGGGTGCAGGGCCGACGCCGATCCCGATAAGCATGGCGTAGGCGTAGCACATTGCCCTGGCCTCGATCTCGCTTGGGTGAGTGGCCTCGGCATATGCTCGTTCTGCTACGGCTTCCAGTTGTTCCTTGGTCAGGGTCATGGCTGGCGCTCTGTTTCAGACGGCGGATTGAGCGTGGCTTTTACCTGCGGGTAGCCTTCTGGCCTGATGTTTAGTTGCTCTCGGAATCTGTCAATCTCGAATTGTCTGCTTCGGCGGCAAGCAGGGCAGAAGTGGATCGGGCCAGCGCCATACCCAGTGAACCATTCCCATCCGAAGATGGCCGACGCGTCGTACTTCGTCCTCAGTTCCCGACCGCAACCGAAATAGCACGGGTAGGGCGGGAGAGATTCCACAAACTCGTATTTGTTGCGTCGTCCCATGTCTCTCCTCTATGAGTTGTCGGGCTGATTAGAGTTTCCGTGGCTCACGGCCAAAAAGCGCCACGAAGGCTTTATGCAACTCTCCGAAATCCTCGAAGCCGAGGGCGATGTCTGGCTCCCTGTTTAGCACCCATTCCTTGAGGCTTTCTGGCAGGGATACGTCAGATAGCGAGGACAATGCACCGATTGCTTCCATGATCAGCAGTTGCACCTTCTCTGGCACCCTAGGGCTTGCGGCCCACAGCTTCAGATCAGCGATCAGTGCGTCGTGTTTCATTTTCTCTCCGCGTGTGTGGAAGACGGCGGATTGCAGATCGGGCACACCGTCTTTGTCTCAAGCGAGGCTGTCCCCCGCGCTTTCATCGTGAAAGGCATTCCAATGTGCTTCTCGCAATTCACGTAAAAGATCACGTCAGCACGTTCATTGACCGAGGTGGCGATCTCCTCGGCAATCTTGCGGGCTTCTGCGATACTTGTACCCGCTGGGTCCATCTGGTCGCCAAAGATTTGCGCCAATAGTTTGCCGTCCGCATCCTTGATGTGAAATGGCACCTTAAAGCTGCCCGGTACTTGCACTACCTGGACTGGTTTTTTAATGCTCATCTGGTTGCTCCGTGTGTGGAAGCCGCGTTAGTCCCAGATGCCATTGTGGACGAAGTGGAGGAACTCCAGGATCAAGACAATGGGGAACCATACTGGCAGCGTTACAACGGCTGCGATAGTAATCGTCCACCGTGCCCACTGAGGTAGGCGGGCGCCCAATGCCCACCGCCACTGCCTAAAAGATCTGCTCATGTCTTGGCGCTCCTATCTATCACGACCAGCAGTCCTTAATCGGCCTGTAGCGCTGCAATGCTTTCTCTAGCCGCTTCATCTTCTTGATGTCCACGATCTGATATTTCACGTCGTCGCGGGAGTAGCGAAAGCACCATCCCTTTTCGTCCCGCAGAGCAAGCGCGGCATAGAGAACGGCCTGCGCCTCTTTCGTCAGGATCTTATAGCGCTTACTCATGGCTTCGCGTGCTTGCGGAGCCCTGCGATTTGAGGGCGCGAATGTCCTTCGCCAGTTGATCGGCTACCTGCGCGGCGCCTATCAGATTGTCGCGTTCGCATGTCTCCGCATGGGCATCGCAGACCCGTGCCGCTTCCTCCAGCGCATCGTTCCTACTCGGCGGGCTGGAGGAGCGCGCCGCATCGAGTTCCCGGTCCTTGGCAGACAGCACGGATGCTTGATGCGTGAGGCAGGCATTTGCCGACTCCGCGATCCCGTGCGCCTCAGCCAACTCGCGCTCAAGCTGGCGGGCGAGATCGCAGACCGGACCCCATTTGTGTTCATCCAAATGCTTCCAGACGCTTTGCACCACCGCATCCGTCCTTGGGGTGGCAGTGCTGGCAGAGACGAGCGTGCTGTGCTGCATCAGGTCGGTCGTGGCCGAGTGCTGGATCGGGCCAGAGACTGGATAGGAGTCCCCGGCTGGAATTGCACCAGCGACCTCGGCCACTCGGGGGAGTACAGGAGGCGCTACCTCCCGCCCTATCCCTTGCTGACCGCGCTCTCCTGTCTGAGCTACGGGGGCGTTTATTGTACTTGGCGCGTACTCGGGTAGGGCGGATTGCACGTTGAGAACGTGCTCAAGCATCTGTCGCGCCTCGTCTGCTGTGAGCAGGTTAGTCCCGCAACGGGGATACGGATACTTCGAGTCTGTCGCGCACGGGTCGCTAGACACGCCCTGCGGCAGCGGCCACGCGAGGAACCGATCCACGAACTTGTCGAGCATCGGCTTCGTCCGATATGCGGCTGCGGCCATCTGGCACAGCGCCTCGGTGGTGGCCTTCGTGTAGAGCGGGCCGCACGTCGGGCACTCGTCCGGCCCTTCGGCGCTCCATGACGTGCCGCACTTCAGGCACCGCTTTTCGCTTGGCGGGGACGAAGATCGCGCCAGCGTCTCGATCATGTTGGCGGCCCGGCGCATTAGCGCGTAGCTCGCTTGCGGTGCTAGTTCGGCCTGAATGCGGAGTGCATCCACGAGCGCTGCGGGGTCTTCGCGCTCCTTGTCCTCACGGCTTGTCATGGCGGTTTCTCTCCGAACCTTTTGCGTTGGTGCTTTTCGGATCGCCTTGAAGAATTTCGGATGCCCTTGCTAGTTGCTTGGGATGATCTCCGAGACACTCGCCGGGGTGATCCACGCACCACTTGAGCGCAAGCCGCAGATCGGCTACCTCGATGGCTCGCTGGTCGGCGATGTGCTGCCAGCGCGTCTCTTTCTCCGAGCGCGTTGGCGTATTGCAGACCGGGCAGGCGTCGTAGTGGCTCGACGGTAGGCCGGTTGTGCTCAAGCCATCGTAGGCACGAATCAGCATCTCCTGCACATGCCCGTCCGTCATGTTGATGGCGGCCTGCAATGTCGCCAGTGCTTCGCCCTGCTTGTCCTCACGGCTTGTCATGGCTGTTCCCCTCGCCACGGCGCATCTTGATCTTCTTGCCGTTGTCGTCTACGGGCCAGTGAATCCAGCTAAGGTAGCCGCCGCCGGAATGACGCTTCTGAAGGTGAGCGTTGCCCGCCTCCGGGCTTGGAAACGCCTTGCGGCAGATCGAGCATTTGTAGTGAGCGTGAATCATCGGCTCTGTCCCTTACCGCTGCCATCGCTGAAAAAGAAAAGGCCACGACCGTTGCCAGCCGTGGCCTTGATGCTGCTGCGGACTACGCCGCCTTCTTGTCCTTCGCGTCCGCTTCCGCGAACGCCTGCTCCCAGGTGTCGCCCTGACCCTTGACCCAGAAAGCCTCGAACGCTCCCGCAATGCTTTCGATCCTGCCGACCGCGAAGCGGAAGGTCCATTGCCACGATCGGATGTTGTCCCGCTCCTTCTTCAGCTCTGGCGTCAGCGCGTCGCCCTTCAGGTCTTTCAGTTCGGCGTACCGCTTGCGTGCCTGCTCGCGTCGTTCGGGGCTGGTGTCGAGCTTGATGTCCTGAACTACGGCCTTCTTGCCCCACCGTTTCCTCGCTTGCGCGAGCGCCTGCTTCGTGTTCATAATGGTCCTCTCTTGAGTTGTTAAAGAACGTCCCCGGTGCCAGCCGGGGGCGGCAGTTCTTCACCACCGCAGACTCCATTATCTCAAATCGACTTTTCGGAAATCGCGTTTCCGAACGAACCATCAATGACTTAGCGCACTCGTAGCCCCGAGAAAAAAGTGCTTGACACGACTTTTCGGAAATTGCGCGAAGCAGCACGTTCCTACCTCTCAGCCCGTGATTCGACGGCCGAGATAAAGGCGCGTACAGCGGCCGTCGTCTCCGGCGCGTAGGTGCGGGCGCGGTTCGGGTTGCGCGGCAGAAACACCTTGCGGATCAAGCGGGCGTGCTCCAGCGGAACCGAAACCATCTGCACGTCGATACCTGCGACTGGCGCACTCTCCGATAGGGCGGAGTTAAGAGCCTTCAGGACAATCTTTGCTGCCGTGCTGATGTTGTCGCCCTCCGCGTCCATCTCGATCACGGCCTTGGCCCAGTCCAGCGACTCGCCGTCGCGCGATGACGGCGGAGTGTCCCACTCACTCATTCGCGTTTTGCCGCCACACCGCAGGCATGACTTCGGATCAACGCCGTCGCAGGTCGGGCAACCTCTCCGGTCTTTGGATGACTGGCGCATGCTCACTTCCTTGGCTTCCGAGCGAATAGCCTAGGATGCTTCCCGGTGCGCTTTTCTTCGGCGGATTGCCACTTGATGAACTCGCCCAGGAGGTCACGAGCCTGCTGCGTGGGGACGCGCTCGATCACGGCACCGCGCTTCTGCTCCTTGGAGATAAAGTCGGCGGTGTCTTTCGGGTGCTCCAGAATCATGTCCGCGCAGGCGGCGTAGGCGCCGGGGATGCCGGGAGCCTTGGCGACGTAGCAGAATCCTTCGTCCATCACGTTCTCCTTTGGTCTTGGCGTGCTGCGGTTGCGCGGCTCATGCTAGGTGCTCGCCATCTGTGGCAGCACGCGGATTAGAACGGGATGTCATCGTGTGCCTCGATGCGCTTCATAACGTTCGCGTGTTCCTTCGGTGTCGGGGCGACTTTCACCATCTCCCGATAGACATGAACTAATGCAGCTATACGCATCGTCGGGAAGTCGAAGGCTCCAGACTCGCGCAAGAACTTGTTCCCATTTTTGCCGCTGGCGCGCATATCCCATGCCATGCTTACGTTCTCGGCGTGATCCCACATGCCGAGCGTCGGCTCCAGCGGGACGAGCTTCCAGCCCTTCGGAACCTTTAGTCGGCGTGCTGGGGTATCCCTGCGCTTGCTGGCGTTCTCCGTGCGCCCTGACATCACAGTTCTCCTTCCTGCGGGCGCACGAAGTACGTAGAGGACGAGAACGCATACCGCTTGTCAAAGTCACGGCGCATCTGAGCGAACTTCTCTGCCCCTTCGCGGGTAACAAAGTTGACGCCGACGGACTCGAATTTCTCACCGTCCCAGTTCGACCACGTTCTCACGACTTCGTACATAAATCCTCCGTCTCGTGCAAATGGCGAAGCGAGAGCTCTCGCTTCATTGATCGTTCCGGTCAGTCAGCACGGCGCTTTGGCGAGGCGGTCGTACAGCACCACATTCACCGTCGCCGCGAGATTCATGCAATGCGCTGTCGGCGCTTTCACAGTCCGATATCGGCTCGTTAGTTCCTTCGGAACGCTCCCGTCCTCTGGCCCGAAGATGTAGAACGCCCGCTCGGGATGCTTGAACGTGACGAGCGATTCGGCCTCATCGGTTAGCTCGACGCAGATCGGCTGGCAGTCGAAGGGGATGGCGGCGCGCAGATCAGGCACCTGAAGCACAGGGATGTGTCTCCATGACTTCTGCGGGTCGGTGACGAGCTTGCGGTATCGCTGACCCTGCACGGCGATCAGGGCCGCGCCGTAGCAGTAGGCGGCACGCATTGCCCCGCCGACGTTCATCTCGGTCTTGGGCATGTACAACCCGATGGCGGAATAGCCTCTCATGTCTTGGCGCGGTTGAAGGTCACGCCGCAAGCCTCTGCAGATCGGCGTGCAGATCCTCTGCCTTCGGAGCGTCGTACACGCGCTCGAGGATGACACTCGTCTCGTGCCCGCTGATCTGGCGCACCTTGTTCGGCGGCAGTTTCTTCAGCCATCGCGTCACGGCCTCGCGCCGGTAGTCGTGGAAGCGCAGGCCCTCGATGCCCAAGCGCTTTTTCGCCAGCGTGTAGGCCGCGCTGCAGGACTTCGCGTTGAACGGGAACACGCGCTCTGCCGGATCAGTGCCTGCCCGCGGCTGCCGACGGATGATCTCGGCCAACTCGTCAAAGAGGGCGAACTCCTTGTGGTTCCCGATCTTCTTGGTCGGGTGCTTCAGATCCCTGACCCAGTAGGTCCGCTTCTCCCAGTCGATGTCACCGTGCGTAATGCGGCAGATTTCGCCCAGGCGCCGGGTGCTGACTAGCGCAAACGCGATGATGTCTGGCATGCGGATGATCCGGGCCTTGCCGCGCTCGACCGGCGTCTCGAAGTAGGCGAGCAGCGCAGCAATCTCCTCGTCCGTGGGCCGGCGCTTGCGTGGCGTGCTCTTTCCGGTCAGGCCGAGCTTCATCAGCATTGGGTGCACGGCCTCGAGCTCCAGCAGCGCCGCGGAGAACGGCTTGCACGCCTTCCTCGCCGAGCGGCAATACTTGAGCACCACGCGGATATTCGACAGGTCGTGATTGATCGTGGCCGGGCAGACTTCGACACGTCGCAGTTTGCAGTGCTCTAGGATGTCCTCCTCGGCGAGCGTAGCGGCCAGCTTGGCCCCGATCGGCAGACGCTGGATCGCGCGCATCGAGTACGCCTGCGAGTCTCCGACCGGCTTGCCCAGCTGCTGCATGTCCGCTAGATAAACCGCGATGGCCCAGGCGAGAGTGCCCTCGATCCGCTCCGGGTGTTGCTCTCTTGTCATCTCCTGAAATTGCTCGTAGCTAATGCGGGGCTTCTCGCCCATGTCGAACTCCTGCTGACGGCGCGCAGATGGTGGTGGCAAGTACGCGCCATTGTGGTGACTCTCATATCGTTCCGCTGTCCTCGGCCGGCGCTTCCTGAGCGGCCTTGCCCGCGGGCACGGTCGGGCGGACGCGCAAACACTCAACCTCGCCGTCGCCGTTCGGGTTACGGGTTGTGGACTTGTAGAGCGTGATTTTTTTGCCGACCCAGCCCTCGACGTGGTTGCCGTACATGGCGGCGATCGTCTTGCCGTTCGTGGCGTTCACGGCGAAGCCCTTATCGGTGCCTTTCATGTACAGGACAGGCTTGCGGGATTTCCGTCCGCCGGGCGCAACCAATTCCCCGCCCTTTACCTTCGTGATCGTGACGGTAATGTCCTTGTTGTCCGGCACACTCCATGCGCCTATGTACTCGCGGTCATAGAGGCTGCGGTAATCCGTGCGCGTCGTGTCGGTCATTCTGAATCTCCGTAGACGAGTTCGAGTTCTTCCTCTTTCGGCCACACGAGCGGCACGGCGCAGGTGACATACGGCGGAAAGGACTGCGACGCCTCGCTGTTCTTCAGCCGCTCGGCCCAGAGCGTGAGCAACTTCTCGCCTTCTTCGCGCGCCTCGGGTTCCAGGTGGAATACCGTGACCGGGTGCGGATCATCGGACTCGACGCACACGAGCCAGTGGTCCTCGACGCGGTGCTTGTTCGCGACGGCGCCGTACTCCTCGAACCGCAGCTGCGCGTGGTAATGCATCCGGCGCGCGTGCCAGACGAAGCGCATGGGGTCGGAGGTCTGCGCGGTCTTTAGCTCGGTGACGAACCCATCGCCGCGGCAGTCGGGCGTCGAGCGGCAGTCCAGCCCCATCCAGCGGAATAGCAGCGTCTGCTCGTGCGTGCCCTGCAGGTACGGCTCGGCGAGCTTGCACTGGCGGATCGCGTCGGCCATGCGCTGCACCTTCGCGAACTCGGCACCGGTCAGGATCTCGGTGTCGGGGTTCGCTGCGACGAAGGCGTCATATTCCTTGCCGCGGCGCGTTGCCCCTGGATAGCCGCACACCTTGCGCGTGCCGAAGATGAGCGCGTGTACTGCCGTGCCGCGCTCCATCGCCACGGTAGGCTCTATGTCGCGCAGTCGTGCCGCCTGGCCGTGCATCGGCGATCGGCCGTAGGCGCGAAGGTGGCTGAACCGGACGGGGCCGAGCGTCATGCGACCTTCCGGGTGCTGCGGATCTGCTTTACGTTCGCCTGCTCCTTCGCGAGCAGTTCCCGGTACTGCGCGAAGCGGGCGCTGAGGTAGCCTTCCTTCTGCGTCTCGGCTGAGTCGGCGTAAGGAAGTCTGAAACGCTTGGCGTCCTTGAATTTCGGCTTCATGGCGTCCCCTCTGTGTAGCGCCGTAGCTGGTCCTTGCGGATCATCGCCTCGGCGTAGTCGTTGATCTTCTGCTGCACGGCTGGCGGAACCGGGATCGACTGGCCCTCGCACTGCGCTTTCGTCGCGATGCTGATCTCGGCGAAGAAATCGAAGTCGTCCATGTCCATTAGCGGTCCTCGTTGCTCACGATCTCGCGAAGTGCTAGGAATGCGTCCGGAGGAATGTCCTCCGCGTGGCGGATCAGCCATTCCTGGACCTGAATCTTCACGCGCATCGCGCCGATGGCTTGGCCCGTGCGCTGCGTGGCGAGGATTTGCTCGAAGAGCGGATCTTCTGTGGTGTTCACGCGAGCCATCCCATCCGGTCCGCGATCCACACCGCGAACAGCAGCGCGAACAGCACGTAGCCAGCGGCTTCTTCGCCGATCAGGTCAAAGGCCGATGGCGCCTTGTAGTTTCTGAGGTCGTGAGGGAGCATGTCCGCAATTGTTCACCGACGGCCCCCAAATGTCAACAAGTGCGGACGTTACAAGCGTTTTCGTCTACAGGACGTGTCAGGAAATCTTGACTTTACTCTTTGGCGGGAAAGGGGTTAGCGATCGAGCGCTTGGCGGTTAGCCGCACCATTTGCCGGCCAGCCGAGATCCAGTGCTCCCTGGCTTCCGCGTCCAGGGTTTTCTTGATCTGCATCATCTCTTCGTCATCGGGCTCGAGCGCCCGCGGCGGCACGGGGCTATTGGGCGGCCCGAGCGCGAGCCAGCGCGGGTTCACGCCGAGTGTGTCTGCTAGATGAAATAGGAGGGCGGGCGTGAGCTCGGTGCGCGCGCCGTTCAGCCAACTATGGATTGTCTGGCGTGGCAAGCGCATGCGCTTGGCGAGGTCGATCGGGCGTTTTATTCCCTTCGCGGCCATCCCGATTTTGATACGGCCCTTCAACGTCGCTTGCTCCCCCTTCGGCACTTTAGCAAACGACGCTTTGAAATCCACGGACGCCACTGTTACGTGTGGCGTCGCACTTTGGGGGCTCACGGTCATGGTCCACTCTAGCGGTCAGGCCGACCGCGCTGGTTGACCAGCGTTGACGTTCGATGTCCGCATCTGTAGACTGATGTGTAACCGAATGACCTACAACGACCTGATCGAAGAATTTGGCAACGCAAATCGGGCGGCGAAAGCCACAGGCTTTTCCAGGCAGGCGCTCAGCGGTTGGAAGAAGCGCAATCGCATCCCGTTCGAATCCCAGTACCGCATCCAGATGAAAACGAAGGGGCGGCTGCGCGCGAGCGTGGCGGCGCTGGACCGCGGGCGTGTCTGAGCCGCTGAAATCGACGCATGTGCGTCTGTCTCCGGAAGCTCATCGCGTGCTCCAAGCAATTGCCGACATCGAAGAAAAAGACAACGCCGAAATGGCGCGGCTGATTCTCGAGGAGGCGCTGCTCGGCCGTGTGCATGTGCTCATGCTAACGGCGCGGCGCTATCGAGCGATGGGATTCACGGGGATTCTGGGGGAAGAAAAGGGATTGGACGCTGCGCCGAGCAAGAAACGCGGCGAATAACTGGACCGTCAGCACGCTGATCTGGCGGTGGCAATACACGTTCTGGTCATGGTGGCACGACAGGGGGCGGGATGCGCAGAAGAATAGGGCGCCAGTCGAAGCGGGAAGAAATAGAAGCGAAGATCGCGACCATCCGCTTCTACGCGGGGGCCTCTGATAAGCCCGGCTCGCAGGAGCACGCTGCCAGAAGCATCGAACGCTTGGAGGCGCAACTGCCCAAGCCACGCGCCGCTCGGCGACCAAGCGGCAAACCACTCGAACGCGACGTACTGAAGGCAATCATGCAAGCCTTGCGCCGCGATCCGCGCGTCGCCACTTGCGAGCGTCAGCAGTCGGGCGTGTTCCGCGAAGGCAATCGCTGGATCCGCGTAGGCACTCCGGGCGTTCTCGACATCAAAGGGATGCTGGTCGGCGGGCGCGCATTCGAGATCGAAGTGAAGCGTCCTGGGGGCGCTCCTGATCCTCGCCAGCAACGACGCATTGACGCACTGCGCGCAAACGGTGCCGTTGCCGGGTGCGCCACGAGCGTTGATGAAGCGCTGGCGCTGCTGCCGTGACTTACGCGTTGACCGGAAAGAGATTCGGGCGGCTTCTGGCCGTTCGGCACACGCATTCCAATAGAAGCGGTCGTTGGTGGTGCTGCGTATGCGACTGCGGCGCAACACATTTCGTTAGAGCTGAACGTCTTGTGAGCGGACACACACGTTCGTGCGGATGTTTGAGGGTCGAACTCAACGCTGTCAGAGGAAGAAAGCGTCCTTTGCGAATGAAGAAATCAACATGGAAAAACCGGAGACGAGGATGGTCACAACGAAAGCGTTTAGCGGGGGCGTACATCAAGAGTCTCATTCGCGAACAAAGCGGGCTTCCTTACTCTGCTATATCGCAACACTTTGTTGAAGCAAAGCGCGAGCATCTGCGTTTATTACGACTACTCAAAGAGGAGCATCACCAATGAAATCACTTGACGACGTGAAGCAAGACATGAGCAGCCTGTACGACGAAGTGAAGAACGGGACGGTCGAACTGAAGCACGCGGCCGAACTGGCGAACATCGCCGGGAAGTACCTGAAGGCCGAGCAGTTGCAACTCGCGCGCGAAATCTTCGTGTCCGAGAAGAAGCAACTGAAGCTGGTCAAGAAGGAGGAGGCTGCATGAACCGCCGCCGCTTCTTCGCCGCGCTGGCCGCGCTGCCGTTTGCTGGGACTGGGACGTCAGCGGCGGTCGATGGGATTTCGTGGCCGTGGCCCATTACGTTCAAGGCCCACGTCGGCCAGTACCACAAGATCGGCCGACCGGCGTACTTGGACAACGCGCTCAAGGCAGCGGCGGATACCGGGCCTTATGGCTTAGCAGGAGCGCCGCTGTGGGGCTCGAAGGACGGGCGCCGCTGGGTCCAGAGATGTGCGGTTACGGGCGAGCAGCTTTATGTAAGCAAAGCCGACGACGGAACAATATCGACGCAAAGAGTTTACTTAATAGACGGCGAGTTCTCTCTACGCCAATATTGGTACCAGTCAGGGGAATGAACATCGCCCCGACATACTGGTACGAGCTCGGCCCGTTCCGCATCCTCGTCAGGCCATGCCCGACCAATCCCGTCTGGCGCACGCACTGGATCTACCGCGGCAACAAGCTCATCAGCAAGTCACTGTCCGTCCCCAGCCTCGCCGACTGCGAGCACCTGGAGAAGTGGGGCGACAACGGCTACGCCACCGAAAGCCATGAGCGCAAGCATGTCCTGCGCGGCGCAGTAAAAATCCGGCACGTCAAGGCAGCCTCGACGTAGGCCCAGTCAGCCAAGCCCGTGTCGATCGACGTAGAGGCGCTGAAAAACGCGACGGACATCGTATCCGTCGTCGGTGCCTACGTACCGCTCAAGAAGCTGGGCCAGGAATACCGCGGCCTATGTCCGTTCCACACGGACACGAACCCGAGTTTCTATGTTGTCCCGGCGAAGCGCATGTTTCACTGCTTCAGTTGCGGGGAAGGCGGCGACGTAATCGAATTCCTTCAGAACATAGAAAACATCGACTTCAAGGCCGCGTGCGAAATGCTCGGCGCGGGCAAGACCTGGACCGCGAAGCCCATCACGCAGGCCGCAGCACCGCGCCCCGATCGCGTCACGTCGAAGCCGCCGGCCGATGCAGGCGAGCCGGACATGGTGCTCGCTCGGTATGGCGAGCCGGCCCGGACGTGGGCATACCGAGATTCCGACGGCGGGCTGCTCGGCTACGTCGCCAGATACGACACGCCCGAGGGCAAGCAGATCCGATGTTTCACGTGGGGCGCCCGCGGCACCGACGAGCCGGCGTGGGGCTGCGGCCACTGGACGAAGCTGCGCCCGCTCTACGGCCTCGATCGGCTGGCCGCGCGCCCGAATGCGTGGGTCGTCGTCACCGAGGGCGAGAAAGCCTGCGATGCGGCGACCGAGCTCCTGCCGACCTACGCCGCGGTAGCGTGGCCGGGCGGCGCGCAAGCCTGGAAGCACGCCGAGTGGGGGCCGATCAAGGGCCGCAGCGTCCTCCTCTGGCCCGATGCCGACAAGCCCGGCCTCGAGTGCATGGAAGTGCTCGCCGCGCACATCTCCGACCCCAAGGGCCTTGCCTGCACCGTGCGGATCATCGACCCGATGGCGCCGGGCGAGAACCCGGACGACGAGATACCCGAGGGCTGGGACGCCGCGAACGCGCTCGCCGAGGGCTGGACCACGGACCAAGTTATCGCGTGGGCCAAGCCCCGCGCGCGAAATTACGCAAGCAACGCAAGCCCGGCAGTGCCCCAATCGAATCCAGCGTTATCGGCCCCAGAAGCCGCTGCAGCCGACGTGATCCCGCTCGAGGCATACGCCACGGACCCCGCCGCCGCGTCGCGCAGGCGCCCCAGAAAGCCCCGTCTCGCGGCTGTAGACGGGAATCTGGCCGAATCGCCCGATCCCGATGCAGAGCCGCTGCCCGCGGCGATGTCCGAGGATGCCTTGTCCGAGCATTTCGTCGCCACCTACGGCGCGGACTGGCGGTTCTGCACCGAGTGGAACCTGTGGCTGCAATGGCGCGGTGATGGCTGGTACAGGGACAGGCGCAACGAAGTCTCGGACCTCTGCCGCATCGTCACGCGCCAGTCGCTCGAGTGGCCCGAAGCCGCGGCCCTCACGCCGGGGGCTCGCCAGAAGGTGAACTCCAAGCGCACGGCCTGGAACGCCCGCGACCTGGCCGGCGCCGATCGCCGCATCAGCATCTTCGCCGAGCAGCTGGACGCGGACCCGATGCTCCTTGGCGTTCCCGGTGGTGTCGTGGATTTGCAAAGCGGCAAGCTCCTTGAGCCCGAGCGCTCCCAGTTCGTCACCCGGCGCTGCACCGTGGCCCCAGCCGAGGGCGAGCACCCCCTTTTCGACAAGGTGCTCGAGCGTGCCTGCAACGGGCACGAGGGCATGCGCGAGTACCTGCTGCGATGGTTCGGCTACTTCCTGACCGCATCGGTGCGCGAGGAAGCGTTCATGTTCCTGCACGGCCCAGGCGGCAGCGGCAAGTCCACGCTCATCAAGGTCATAACCGAGATCCTGGGCGACTACGCAATGACGATCTCGATGGATGCCCTGACCGAATCGAACCAGCAGCGCCACAGTCAGGAGATCGCCAAGCTCGAGGGCGCGCGCCTCGTCTACGCGTCCGAAACGGAGGAGGGGCGCCGGTTCAAGGAATCGCTCATCAAGTGGATGACGGGCGGCGACAAGATCGTCGCGCACAAAATGCGCATGGACGATCGGGAGTTCCGCCCCAGCTTCAAGATCCTGATCTACGGCAACACGGTCCCGCACCTGAAATCGGTCGGCGAGGAGATGCGCCGCCGCATTCATCTGATCGAGTACGCGGGCTCGCTTGCGCCAGAGGAGCGCGACACGACGCTGAAAGAGCGCCTCGTGGCCGAGTACCCCCAGATACTGCGCTCCATGATCCGCGGCTGCGTCGATTGGCAGGCATGCGGCGGCCTGGGTAAGCCCGAGTCGGTCAGCGCGAGCGTGGACCAGTACCTCGAGGGCGAGGATAGTCTTGCCGCGTTCCTGGACGAGTGCATCGACCGCGATCAGCAGGCCCGCGAGCTATCGGGCGACGTGTACCGGCGCTATCGCTCCTGGGCTACGAACGCGGGCGAGTACGTCATGAGCCAGAAACGCCTGGTGCAGTCCCTGCGAACGCGCGGCTTCGAGCAGCAGCGCTCCGGCGGCATGCGCTACATCACAGGAATGAGGCTGAGGCTTCGTCCCGCTCCCGAACAGAGCGAGCAGGGCTACGCGGTTCCTTAGTCTCGAGCGGCACCGTGACCGGATGGAAATCTTGAAATTCGCCCCTCCCGAGCACCTGGCCCCGGTTATTGGTCGCCCGCAGCAGCCGCACGCCCGGACCGAACGCGTCACGGAACGCACGCGCCAAGGCCACGGCCTCCGGAAAATCGCGGGCTATTTTGTCCGGGGACATGGCGCCGGCAGCTGCTCGAGCGCGTACCGGATCCCGGCCGAGACGTTCCCGGCGCCCGCGTCCCGAGCTCGCGCGACGTGCGCCCGGCTCAGCCGCACAATCAGTCGCTCCGGGAACCCTCCGGCCTGCAGCGGCGGGCGGCCGGGCTTGCGCTTGCGTGCCTTGGTCATGGCTTAGAATCCTCCACGTCCGGGCGCGTCCTATCACGCCCCGGAAAGTCTCCCGGCGCGTTGCTGCGCGTCGGTGCGGCGGGCTCGGGCCGGCTAACTACCGGCCCTTGTCTTTTGAGCCCGCGCAGCACCGCAGCTGCCCCGCGCGTGATCCCGAGCGTTGTCCCAGCCTTGCGGAACTGCCGCACCGCTCGCGCGACCGGGTAGGGCTTGCCCTGGTACAGCAGCGGCACCAGCACGCGCCGTTCGAGGAGCGGCATCCGCACCACACGCACCGGCGGCGCGTGCAAGGCGACCGCGTGCAGCAGCTTGCGGCCGGCCTTGAACGCGAGCAGCGCGTGACCGTGACAATCCCGCAGGATCTCGGGCGCGGTCATTCTCCATCCTTTACGATCACGAGCAGCGCCGCACTTACTGCGGTCCCGGCGAACGTATCGCGCGGCAGCACTTCCCACATGTCGGCGAGTGGCTGCAGCTTCTCCTGCTGCCGCGGCCCATTGGCACAGATCGCCACGAGTCGGCCGCCAGGCTTGAGCATGCCGAGCGCGTGCTGGATGTGCTTGATGTCGGCGCCATTCTCGAAAGGCGGATTCATTACGACGCGATCAAACGCGCCCATGTCGCCGTTAAGCTGCAGAAAGTCTGCGCAATGAACGGCCGTTAACGGGTACTCGCGCCGTAGCGCCTCGCATAGTTTGGCGTTTACCTCGATCGCGCACACGGCGCCGCGCTCCGGGTTGTGGCCAAACATGCGACCGCCTAGCGCGCCCAGTAGCATCCCGGTTCCCGCGCTGGGCTCGAGTACGCGGTGCCCTGGCTGGATGTCGGCCAGATCCGCCACCCGCTCGGCGAGCTCGCGCGGAGTCGGGAACAGCTGCGGCGCGCTCGGTTAGGCTGGTATCTTCGTCGCCGATCTCGCCCGCGAGCTCCTCGAGCAGGTCCGCGCGCTCGGGAGTCCACATCGGCGCAACAAAAAGTTCTTGTTTCGGCGCCCATCTGAACCCGGCCGCCTTGACCCGCGCGTAAACATCGGCCGGCAAGCGCCCGGCGCTGTATAGGCGCAACTTGTTATCATCTGGTGAATAGGTCGCTGTGTAGTTCATCGCATCCCCTCTAGGCCAGTTGGAATTGCTCAGCAGCGACCACGAGAGGGCGCAGCGCTTTGACGATCAAGGGCCGCGCTGCGTCTATTTGCCAGTCGATCGCGATGCGTTCCGCGTCCTGCTGGTCTTGGGCCGCGTATGTCATATAACGGCAGCGACCATTCCGGCCGGCTTGGTATGTTGCCCGGTATAGCGTGAGTCTGTGCATAAATCCCCCTATCAGTTGCCCGCGTTGCCGCGCGGGAGCACGCCACTAGCGCACTGTGCAAGGCCGCGCGACTGGCCGGCCTTGACCATTGAGCTATGCCGCAATCCGTTCACGTTCCGCGCGCATGTCGATCGCGCGCTGCAGGAGTTCCGCTATGCTCGGCCCTGCCTGGACCGGCTTGGACCGGCCACGCTCGGCACGCGCCGCAGCGTTCGCAGCTGCTATCTCCGGATGCGCCGCGATGAACTCCTGGACCGGCGCCGGAACCGGCCCGGCGCGCTGCGGCATCTCCCCCAGCCCGAACGTCGCGCGCAGTACCCGCTCCACTTCGCCACGCGTGGATCCGACTGGCGTGCCGTAGAAAACTGCCGCATCGGGCAGCTTATCCGGCGCCTTGTAGGGCCGCATCGCGTTGCAGTGCGCCCAATGCGCCGCATAGGCGCGATCGGCGCCACGATTGCGGCCCTCACCTTTCGGCCATTCCGCGAAAGCGCTGCCCGGTATGAAATTACCGGCCGAATCCTTGCGCCCAGCGGTCAGGCCGATGCGGTCTGTATATTTACAGCTTGCGCAGGAGCACATTAGGCCGCCCTCCTGCGAATAGCGCGATCAAGCCTGCGGGCGCGCAAATCTTCGGCAGCGCCCCAGTAGTCGGCGGCCATGCTCACGTGCCCGTTAGCAGCGCAACGCGTGGCGATGCGCTCGGCATAGGCGATAGCGGTAGAAAGGCTAGAAAACTCCCGCGCCAGAATATCGGCAGTCCGACCGGATGACAGAGTAATCATGCCGCCCCCTGCACCGTCTCGCGCGGCTCAGTCTGGGAAACGTCAAATACCGTCCCCATGCCGAACTTCACCTCGCCGGCCTGCTCGGCCTGATCCTGCTCCGCGCCAGCGTCGCCACGCTTCGCCATGAACGGCACCCAAAGGCACATGCCGTGCTCGCCCTTGCGCACCACGCGTCCGGCCTTAAGCCACTGCCGGAAGCCGCCGACTACCGTAGCGGCCGGAAACTGCGCGGCAACTAGGCACATGTTGAACGGCGACAGCATGCGGCCCTCTACTGTCGCGATCGCGGGCAGCTTGGCAGCGATAGCTTCGCGCTGCGCCTTCGGCATGGCTGACAATTGCTTAGCCAAGTTCCGGAACTTCGCGCGACGTTCCGCGGCAGCGTGCTGCTGCTCCTGAGTGGCTTGTCTCATGACCGCACCCATTGCCGGATCTCGTAAATGCCGCACGCAACCATCGCGCCGAACCCGCCGAGAAAAAACCACGACGGCGGCAGCCCCTCGAATATCAGCATCGCTTCCCAGCTTGCCGCCGCGCCGAGGAAACACAGAATCGCTTGGAACATTTGGCACCTCCTATCAGGTCCGGATTTGCTGATCCGGGCGCCGAACCATTCAGCGCGGCATTAGTGTATGCACAGAATAGCCAGCCTGTCAACATCTGCGGACGAACGGCGCGAAAGATAGCCCGGCCCCGACAAAGCCCAAGCTAGATCAGTCTCAGCCCCTGCAGATACCGCAAGCCGCCAGAACGGCGCGCAGTGCACCCAGCGCGTAGCAGCGCTCGAGTCACTGCCTTGTGCGAGTCAGCATACCGGCCGGACGCGATCGCCCAGGCCCGGAAATGCGCATACACGTCGGCGCCCAGAACAGGCCCGGAGCTCGCATCAAGCCGCACACATTCCCGGATCCAGGAGTCTATCGTCGACGTGCTATTGGCCATTGCTCGCAGCGTGCCACATGTGCCAGTTGTGCTCCAGTGCCGGATTGTGCCGCCATTTTGTATTAGCGTCCTACGCGCAGCGCGTGGGAGTACAACAGCAAGTGCCGCTTCGATGCGGCACTACGCGGCACAGTGCCGCATTGATCCGGCACTCGTCGGCATGTAATGACAGCATCGGCCAGAGCGCTAGATGCGGCACGATGCGGCACTAGATAGCGTGCTGCGCTGCGATGCTGGCGCATATTGGCGCAGATGCATGCGCAACGCATTGATATTCCTGCAATGCGTCGTGCACGCGTAGCACGCGGAGATTAGGAATAGCTCGCTCGTGACGGCCTGGTGCCAGTTACGGCCGCTCGAGCGTGCCGGATCCGCGCGGCCGGAGCTCCGATCGTGCGCGGCCGGCAGGCACCCGGCACGGGGGGAATCGGCGCCGACGCGGTAGCGGTGCTCCCCCTGCCCTGGCTTTCTGTTGTCGGGCGTGTCTTGCGTTAAATCGCACTAGTGGTGGTGGTAGGTGGCGGTGCGCTACACAAGGGGTTGCGTCCGCAGGTGTTGACCTAATTTTTTTCTTCAAGTACCGTTCGCATGTGCTTGCGAAATATCGCGTGATTGTTGGCTCGGCCACTTCCAGCGGCGAGCGGGCGCGTCGCGAGACAGGGGCGATGCGAGACGGGGCCTGGCGTTCCGCTTCAGGTGGGACGGACATTACCGTCAATTGCTCCGGCGCCCGCGGAATTTCTGCGAATCTTTTTGCGCATGTCTGCTGACGCTGCCGCCCGCGATCCTGGGCCGATGGCGCGGCTCGATGCGCTGGTAGCGGAGCCTGGGACGATGGGTGTGATCGTTCAGCGCGTGGCGGAAGGTGAGACGCTGAAGGAGTTGGCGAAGGGCTGGAGCGTTCCGTACGGGAAGCTCGCGGAGTGGATCACGGAGGACGCCGGCCGTGCCGAGCAGTACGCGCGGGCGAGCCGGCTGTGGATGGATGCGCTTGCTCGGGAGACGGTGGCGATCGCGGACGGGCTCTCCGGGGCTGAGTTGACGAAGCAGGAAGTGACCGCGGCGCGGATCAAGATCGACACGCGGCTGAGGCTTGCCTCGAAGCTGGACCGGGAGCGCTACGGGGATTCGGCGAGCGTGAAGGTGGACGTGAAGGACGACCGTCTGCCGCTTGATCGGGACCGTGCGGTGCTGGAGCTTGCGCGCGGGATGGTGTTTATCTTGGCGAAGGCGGCCGAGTACCGGGACCGGAGTGCGCCGCACGCTGCGTTGCCGGCGCCGATCGAGGGAGCGGCGGTCACTGTGCCATCGAGCACGGCCGCGCTGATATGAGCCTCGCGGCGCTCGCTGACAAGCAAGTCACGGTCTTAGCAGATGGGACCGAGCGCTGGCACTCACGGGGCGTCCTGATTACGGGCGGGACGGGGTTTCTCGCGAAGGGGCTGGTTCGCAAGCTGCTTGCCGAGGGGTGCCCGCGGATCTGCGTGTACTCGCGCGGGGAGTTTGCGCAGGCTCGGATGCGCCGGGAGTTCAACGACGAGCCGCGGCTGCGCTGGTTCATCGGGGACGTGCGCGATCGGGACCGGCTCGAGATCGCCGTGGATGGGGTCGGGGCGGTGATTCACGCGGCGGCGCTGAAGCGGATCGAGGTCGGGGCGTCGAATCCGGGCGAGATGGTGAAGACGAACGTGACCGGCTCGCAGAACGTGATCGAGGCGTGCCGGCGCCACGGTGTAGCGCGGGTGCTGCTCGTGTCGAGCGATAAGGCGTTCGAGCCGATTTCTCCGTACGGGCAGACGAAAGCGCTCGCGGAGTCGCTGTTCCTGTCGGCGAACGAGGCGTACCCGAGCGGTCCGCGGTTCGCCGTCGTCAGATACGGCAACGTGTTTGGGTCCACAGGGAGCGTTTTCCCGCTGTGGCGGGAAATGATTGCCTATGGTGCCCAGAGCGTTCCAGTGACTAGCCCAGATGCGACTCGGTTCTTCATGCGCCTAGAGGAAGCTGTTGCGCTTGTAACCGACACACTCCGAATGATGGTCGGCGGCGAAGTGAATGTGCCCACATTGCCGGCTTACCGAGTCGCTGATTTGGTTGAAGCACTCGATGTTGGTATGCGCATCGTGGGAATGAACAAGTGGGAAAAATTGCACGAATCCATGTGCGAGGGGAATTGCAGCAAAGACGCCAGAAGGATGACGGTTAATGAATTACGCGCAGAAATCCAGGCCGCATAAGTCGTGCGTGCTAGAGGGCTGCGGAAAGCCAGCCCCGAAGGGCCGCTACTGCGGCATGCATCAGATGCGCAAGCAACGCTACGGGCGCCTTCACCTCATCCGCAGAGAAAACGGCACCGGGAATATCAATGCCGCTGGGTACGTTGATTTGCATGTTGATGGCCGGCGCGTGTATGAGCACGTCTTGGTCGCCGAACGCGCGCTTGGGCGCCTACTCCCGAAAGGCGCGAGGGTTCATCACGTCAACGAAAACAAGTCGGATAACCGCCCAGAAAATTTAGTGATATGCCCCGACGAGGCATACCACCGGCTGCTTCACGTGCGAATGAAAGCGCTGCACGGTGAGTAACCCGCACGCCGTGACCAAGCAGTTCGAGGCCGCGCTGTGCGAGTACACGGGTGCGCCGTTCGCGGTGGCGACCACGAGTTGCACGGCGGCGCTGCTGCTGGCGTGTGCGTGGCATCTGGATCGTGGGCCTACAGGAAACTGGTTTCGTAAGCCGCAAGAACGCGAACTAATCGATATCCCGAAGCACACCTACGTCGGCGTGCCGATGTCGATCATGCACGCGGGCGGGCGACCGACGTTTCGCGACGAGACATGGGTCGGCGCGTACCAGTTGAAGCCGCTGCCGGTGTGGGACTCGGCGCGCTGGTTCACGAAGGGCATGTATGTCGGGACCAATCTTGGGTCGCGAGCCACGCCGTTCCAGAACCGCGCTGAGCAAATGGTCTGCGTGTCCTTCCACTGGGCGAAGACACTCGGCGTGCAGCAGGGCGGGGCGATCCTGCACGACAACCCGGAGGCCGATCGGTGGCTGCGCATGGCGCGCTTCGACGGGCGGCAGGAGGGCGTGCACCCGAAGGCGCAGCAGGACTGGATCGTCGGCTGGCACGCCTACATGTCGCCGGAAGTTGCCGCGGCCGGGCTGATGCGCCTGGCGCTGCTGCCGAAGCACAACGAGCCGCTGCCGTGGGGGCCTGGGACGGACAGCGAGTATCCGGACCTGAGCACGCTGGAGATTTTCCGGTGAGTCGCCAAGACATCCAGCAAGAGATTGATCGCAACCTGCGCGTAGCGGCCCAGCTGTTAGCGTTCGCCGCAGTCTTAACCGCAGTGTCGGTAATCCTCCTCCTCATCAGAGTTGTCACTCAATGAGCGATTCCGTAGACGTAGCCATCGGCATCGTGAAGGGGAAGGTGGTCGCGCAGTGGCGCAAGCCGACTGCGGAGATCGTGTTCGATCCGGCGAACGCGTACAAGATCGGGCTGGCGCTATCGAAGGCGGCACTGGACGCGCACAGAGGCGAGCGTGGCGACACCGGGAAAGATGTCGCGTTCATCGACGGCGAGCTCGCTCAGGTGAAGGTGGAAGTCTCTGACGAGAAGCGGCTGTATCTGGTGAACGCGGTGGCGACGATCCTGAAGACGCTGCTGGAGCAGGGCAAGACGCCCGGCTACTGCGCGCTGCACGCGGTGGACATGGTGCTGCGGGAGACGGCGCGGTGAGTGTCGTGTATGTGCTAGGAACGAAGCAGGTTGACGGGTTTCCGATAAAGATAGGGATTAGCGATTCGTGCGGAGATCGCAGAATAGGAACATTGCAAACAGGTGCTCCGTACAAGTTAGAGACGTTTTTTGAACACCATTGTGTCGATTCAAAGCAAGCACGCTTTATCGAACGTCGCGCGCAAGAACTTCTCATGGATTGTAGAACATACGGGGAGTGGTTTTTGTGTGGCCTAGAAGACGCTATAAACGCGATTGTCGCGTCATCTAGGCACGCTACATCTGACGCTGTACGGGGGAGTTTTTATGGGTTGCGCGCAAAGGGCGCAAAGCCAATAACACTTTCGGACGCTAGAAAAAACGATAAAGAAGATTGTCTGCATGACGACTTCTCTTTACTTACAAAACAGATCCCACATAACCACGGTGGGGTCAGGACGCTCTATTGGATCAAGTGCGGTCGTTGCGGGATAACACGCAAAATCAGCAAGTGGGATTTGCGCGCGACAGACAACCTCAAAAATATTTTTTTTGAACGATGGCACTGGAATCGCCAATGAGAGCCGCCATCATCGTCGCACGCGGGGGCTCGAAGCGCATCCCGCGCAAGAACCTGCGGCCGTTCCTGGGCAAGCCGATCATCGCGTACTCGATCACTACGGCGCGCGAGTCGCACCTGTTCGATCGCGTCTATGTCTCGACCGAGGATAGCGAGATTGCTGACGTGGCGCACCGCTACGGGGCCGTGGAACTCGAGCGCCCCACGCACCTTGCCGCCGACGATGTGGGAACGCCGGAAGTGATGCGCTACCACGCAGGCATAGCCCCGTGCGTCTACGCGAGTTTCCTTTGCTGCATCTACCCGACGGCGCCGATGATGACCGTGGCCGATCTGGCGCGCGGCCTGGAGGAACTGAAGCGCTACGGCGCCGACTACTCCTTCTCGATTGGCACGGATCCGCTCTGCGACGCGGGGCAGTGGTACTGGGGTACGCGCGAGGCGTTCGCGAACGGACGGCCGCTGTTCTCGACGGATACGTTGATGGTTCCGATTGATCCAGAACGCGTGTGCGACATCAACACGGAACCTGATTGGCAGCGCGCGGAGAGGATGTACGCGGCGCTGCAGAAGGCGGCGGCGTGAGGCTACTTGCGCTCGAGCGCCTTGCGGCCGAGTTCTTCGCCAGCCTGCCCGGCCGTCGTCACAGCGCCGTTCACGATAGCCGCCGCGCCCGCGCCGGCAACGCTTCCGGCTGCTGCAGCTGCGGCCTTTGCGGCGGCAGGGACAAGCGTGGCTTTGGGCGGCTCAGCAGCGCACCCGAACAGGGCCAGCATCACGATCTCCCATCTCATGCGGAGGCTTATACCGCATGAGGCTCGTGAATGTCTATCGAGAGTCAACAGCAGTGGACGTGCTGTACGCGCTGTTGCAGGAGCGCCAGGTTGAAACTCGCATTTCCCACCAGTGGTTGCCGTCGGCGAGCGAGCACCGCAAATTCGTCGAATCCAAGCCTTACCGCTACTGGTATCTGATCCGGCCCACCACCTACGGCGGGGCGTTTGTCGGCGAACTTCACGCGACGCACCTGAACGAGATCGGCGTTTGTGTTTTCGCCAAGCACCGCGGCCACGGTTACGGAACGAAGGCGTTGCGTCTATTCATGGCGCGGCATCGTCCGCTGCGCGCGATTACGTCGAAGCGCGTTGCGCGGTGGCTGGCCAACATCGCGATCCGCAACGAGCCCGGCAAGCAGTTCTTCGCGAAGATGGGATTCGAGCGGATACAGGAGACGTTTGCGCTATGACCGAACGCGTGCTTGCGCTGGTAGCCCATCCTGACGACGAAACGCTCGGCTGCGGCGCGACGCTCGCCAGCCATGTGCGCTCCGGCGACGAAGTGGCCGTGGTGTGTTTCGCCGATGGCGTCGCGTCCCGGTTCAAGGGCGGTGGCATGGGGGCATTTGCCGCTGCGGCGAAGGAGCGCCACGGGCAGTTTCGCGCGGCCTGCAAGATCCTCGGCACGCAAAACGTCTTCATCCACCAGTACGCGGACAACAGCATGGACAACGTGCCGCAGCTGCAGGTTGTCAATCACATCGAGATTCACCTTGAGCGATTCAAGCCGACGATCGTCTACACGCACCACGGCGGCGACCTGAACGTGGACCACCGCGTCATGCACGAGTGCGTGAAGGTCGCGTGCCGGCCGCAGCCAGGCTGCACGGTGCGAGGGCTGTACTTCTTCGAGGTTCCGTGCTCGACGACGTGGGGCGAGGGCTTCAATCCGACGTACTTCGTGGACGCGGAAAAGACGTTCGAGACGAAGCTGCTTGCGGCGCGCTGCTACAAGGACGAACTGAAAGCCCCGCCGCACCCGCGGTCCATCGAGGGCATGACGCACATTGCCGCGGTGCGCGGGAACAAGGTCGGGCTGCGCTACGCCGAGGCGTTCGCGGTCGGGAGGATCGTGCCGTGATCGCGCGCGAAGTCACGATCGCTGGGCGCAAGGTCGGGGACGGGCACCCGCCGTTCATCGTGGCCGAAGTAGGCGTGAACCACAACGGCTCTCGCGGTAGGGCGCTGTCGATGTGCGCGGCAGCGAAGGAAGCCGGCTGCGATGCCGTGAAGTTTGCCACGCTAAAAGCGGATGAACTCTGTCAGAAAAATGATCCTCTCTATCTGACGTTCAAGCAGTGCGAGCTCGAGGACTACGACTGGCATACGATCAAGGCGTACTGCGACGGGATCGGGATCATCTTCTTCTCGACGCCGCAGAATCCGTCGGACAAGGATCTACTGCTGCGCGTCGGCGTGCCGTGCCTGAAGATCGGCTCGGACGACCTGACGAACCTGCCGCTCGTGCAGGAGTACGCGGCGACGAGGCTTCCGCTGATCCTATCGACCGGCATGGCTGACGAGCAGGACGTGAAGTACGCCCTGCGCGCGGCGTGGCACGGTCAGGTGGTGGTCTGCGTATGCACCAGCGAGTATCCGTGCCCGCCCGAGAACGCGAATCTCGCGCGCCTGACGACGCTGCGCAAGGCTATCCCGGCGCATATGCCTCTCGGATTTTCCGATCACACGGTCGGCGCGACTGCAGCGACGGCAGCAGTTGCGCTCGGCGCTTCGTACCTCGAGACGCACTTCACGCTCGACAACACGCTGCCGGGGCCGGACCACGCATGGAGCAAGTCGCCGGAGGGCCTGCGGGAATGGGCGCGGGCAATCAGAGACGCCCACGCGGCGCTCGGGCACGGGCGCATTGAGCCGACGGCGATGGAGCTTGCGCAGCGCGATAAGTGGCGGCGCCGGCCTGGGCAGCAGATCAGGGGGATGGCGGCGTGAACCTCACATTATACGAAGCGAGAAATAACCGATGGATCTTGGACAACATTCCGAGCCTAGCGACTGTAGACGCATTGTTGTCACCGAGTTTTCTTTCGGAGGTGGCGAATGATTTGCGCGTATACGACGAAATACAAGTAAGGAACCCACGGTGGATCGCTACTCTTGTTGTCGTCTCCAAAAACGGAAGCAACGTCAAAACGGCGATAACGCGCATCGTTCCACTCTTAGGCAATGACTAAGAGACTAGACGCTCCAAGCGCTGCCGTCCGCATTCGCGTTATGAAACGCGACAGGTTTCAATGCACGTACTGCGGGACGCCAGGAACCGATGCTGAGTTGGAAGTGGACCACATCATCCCTGTCGCTAGGGGCGGCAGCCATCACATGAGCAATTTAACGACGGCATGCAGAAAATGTAATCAGAAAAAGGGTGCCGGTCGTTTGGAGCGCGCAGCGCCCGATGGGCCAAGTGGGCTTGTTGGCATGTTTCTTCACACCTTCGACAGCGGCGGCATCTATTGGCAAGGACGTGTCGTGGCGATGGATGGAGATATGGTTCTGGTGGAATTGTTTTCATGGCTAACGGCGGAGCCCACCGAGGTCGTCGCTATCCCAAAGGAAACGATTTATACGCCCAGCAAATGCACGCTGTATTTGTCTGCAGACAAAATGCGAGTTGCATACGAAAAGATCGTCAGGCGAGAACGCAGGCCATTGCGGGCGGGCGTATGACGACACAAGTCATCAAATTCGCGCCCCGCGCGCCGGCTGTCGTGAAGGACAAGCCGATCGACATGTTGATGGTCTATCCGAATCCATGCTTGGACAGTCCATTTAGCCTGACGGCACTGAGCGTTCTGTACCCAGGGAAAATGTTCGAGGATCAGGGCATGCGCGTGAAGTACCTCGACATGCGCTGGGACACGCAGGACATGCTCGAGCAGTTGATAAAAGAATCAGCGCAGATCGGGGTCAGCTGCTTTACGGGCTACCAGGCCGGCCGCGCATCGGACATCCTCGCGCTGGCAAAGCGACTCAACCCACAAATCGTGACACACGTCGGCGGCCATCACGCGAGGATGTGCCCGGAGGACGTACGCGCTGAGCCGAACGTGGACGTGGTATGGCCGGAGCGCGCGTACCACGAGCACTCTTTCCCGTTCTCGGACGAAGCGAAGCGGCTGTGGAAACTCGCGCCGGACGTTCAATACATCACGTCGTCTGGCTGCCCGTATGCCTGCACGTTCTGCGCCCTGCGCAGCGCTTGGACGCCGCGCCCGCTGGAGGACATGGAGCGTCAGATTGACGAGCTCCACGATCTGCTCGGCTTCAAGGAAGTGTCGTTCAGCGACCCGAACATGGGCTTCGATCGGACGCGCGTGGACGGGAAGATGTCGCGCGTGGACCGATACGACCGGATGAAGGGCATCGGCAAGATCCTTCGCAAGCACGGCATCCGGTTCGATTGCAACATCCGCTGCGACTATTTCGACCAGCAATACGTTGATCTTCTTACCGAGGCGGGGTGCTTCTCGATAGAGTTCGGCGCCGAATCCGGGAACGACGAGTTCTTGAGAAAGGTGATCCGGAAAGGCCACGGCATCGCGGAGATTCGGGAAGCGAACAGGTTGCTACACGGCTCCGGCGTGAGCGTGATGAACAGTTTCATCCGCGGCATGCCACGCGAGACACACGAGCAGTGGCTGGACACGATGGCGTTCATCGACGAGATCATGGAGATCGCGCCGGAAGCAAGAGCGAGCGTCTACAACTTCACGCCGTATCCTGGCGGCCCGGCTTACGACGACGCAGTAGCCGGCATCGGAGTGAAGGAGAAGTTCATCCCGCCGAAGACGATGGCTGAGTGGGGCTCGCTGAAACTTATGGTGGATCCGACCTACTGGTGCGCCGGGATGTGCTTTCGCCTGGACAACACGAAAAAGAACTTCCCCGGCGAGGATTGGAAGCTGATCGAGCCGTATGTGCTTCTGGCAAGGCAGCTTTGGAAGGACCGCCGGCCGGAGGAGTTTCCTGGAGAGGACGTGGAGAAAATTGTTACGTGGCAGGTTCGCAAGCACAACGCCCAACTGAAGGCTGCATGAGCACGCGCGTTCTCACGGCGCATCAAGTGGGGTATCTCCCGTGGCTGGGCTTCTTTTCCAAGATCGCCAGCGCGGACCTGTTCTGTTCTTTCGACTCAGTGCAGTACGAAAAGAATGGATGGATAAACAGGAACCAGATAAAGACCGCGAACGGCCCTCTGATGCTAACGGTGCCGGTAAACGGGAAGAACCATTTCGAGAAGCGCATCTGCGAAGTGGAGATCGCCGGAGGTTCGAACTGGACGCGGAAGCACATGCGCTCCATCGAACTCGCCTACCGGAAAGCGCCGCACTTCGATCAGCACTTTGCCGGCGTGGGGGCGATCCTGGACCTGTACGCGGATGGCGGGCTGCTGAACGATCTGAACCTCGACATGCTGCGCTATTTCCTGCGCGCTCTTGGACTACAGGTGCCGATCGTCAACTCGAGCGACTACGAGTTCCGCGGCAGCAAGTCGTTGCTGCTGCTGGACATGTGCGTGCAGCTACGGGCCACGGCATTCATCTTCGGCGGCGAGGGTGAGCGCTACGCCGACAAGCAGGCGTTTCACGAGGCAGGTATTCAGCCGTGGTTCCAGAAGTACGAGCACCCGGTCTATCCGCAGCTGCACGGCGCGTTCTTGCCGAACATGTCGGCGCTCGACCTGCTGATGATGTGCGGCCCGGACGCGCTCGAGATACTGCGGCAAGGCTGGCAACTGGAGGCGAGCGTCGTATGACGATAGACGAACTACCCCTGCACGAGCGCGTCGGCTACGACTATGCCCAGGCGTTGCGAGAACTGCTTCAGAAGTTCACCTACGAGGAATTGGCCGACCGGCTTGGCTACAAGAGCGGCGGCAGCTTGACCGGCATCCTCAAACGGAACATCACGCCATCGCACATTCACGGCGAGGCGATCTGGTCGCTGTACCGAGATACGTTTAATCGCAAGCCGCCGATGTCGGATTTGCAAAAAAACGCTTGCGAACCGCCCGCACCGCAAGCATAAGCCCTATCCCTAGCGCGTCCTAAAGCACCGCCCACTGCATCTAGTGGTTCCGACCCGGCCGCGCGCCGGGTTTTTTGTTGATAGGGAGACGGGATGAGTTCAACGGCTATCGCCTTCCGCGGCAACATTTCCAACGACTTCATCCACGCCCCGAACTGGATCAACGCGACCGCGATGGGCGCGAGCTCGGCGGCCTCGATCACGATTCCTACCGGCGCGGCCCTCGTCGAGCTACGAGGCAACGTTGACTTCTTCGTCAAGTGGGGATCGACCGCGGTGAGCACTGCCGCAGCCACCGACGGGACCGCAAGCGAAGTCGTTACCGCGGCATCTGGCGGCGTGCGGCGAAACATCGGCGCGTCTACGGCGATTTCAATCATGAGCACGGCTGCGGCGGCCACGGTCACGCAGGCGTGGTGGACGCTTTGACGAGGAGAACCGTCCCGGCGCGGAGCACCGGGCTCGATTCCGCTCGTTAGGGCGGGGAAATAGGAGCAGTAGATGGCGCAGAAAACGAAACTCAACGCACTTCGCGATCAACTCATCACGCAGATTCACGGGCGCCGTCTCGGCCTTGGGCCTGGCAACTCGAGCGACACCAGCCCGCACTACCTGATGGGCATCGCGTCCATTCGCGAACAGGTCGATGGATGGAACTCGGACGGCACGACCGTCACGTCAACGGATGTGACGACGCTCATCCCGCCCTACGGCGTCACGATGGTCGGCGCGACCGGCGCGAGTGCGACGACCGCGTACCAACTGTCGGCTCCGGTTCCCGGCGTTCGCAAAACGATCTTCAACGCGACGACCGGCGCGGTGACGGTACTGACCACGGCGCAGGGGGCGTTCATCTGCTCGACGGGGAGCGCCGCCAGCACCTACGGCTCGTTCTCGTTCATCGGGAAAGGAAACTACGTCGATCTCATCGGCGTGACGACCAATCTGTGGGGTGTGGTGTCCGGGAACAGCATCAACACCGTGCAACTGACATCGGCGGCGTCCACGTCCGTTACCTTTACGCCAAACGTGTCGTTCGTCTAGCGCGCCATGAGCGAGGAGACAGGGCGCGTTACACAAGCGAGCGAGATCGGCGGGCTGGAGTATGGCCCTGGTGGTTTCACGAATATCGCCATCATGGGCACGTCCGGCTCGTCAATCGGATTGGCGCCATTCAAGGACGAGAAGTGGGCGATCTGGGGCTGCAGTCCCGGCTGCTATCCGATCTGCGCGCAGAACCGCAGCGACGTATGGTTCGAGCCGCATCGGTGGCAGCCGACCCCCCCTGGGCAATTCGGCGCCCCTGGGACGAAGCCGTGGTTCAGTCCCGAGTTCCACGCGTTCCTGAAGAAGCATCGCGGCCCCGTGTTCATGTCGGCGATCGACCCGACGATCCCGATGTCGGTGCGCATCCCGTTCGAGGCGCTGGTGGAGAAGTACGGGCCGTACTTCTTCTGCTCGACGATCAGCTACATGATCGCGATGGCGATCGACTTGCTCGCGCCGCGAGCGCAAGCAGGCGAAAAGGTGAGCATCGGCCTCTTTGGCGTGGACATGGCCGCGACGGAGGAATACGCCTACCAGCGGCCGGCGTGCCAGCATTTCCTCGGGCTCGCGATGTCGCTCGGCATCAACGTGGTGCTGCCGCCGGAATCGGATCTGATGCGGCCGACCACGATGTACGGCATCGGAGAACTGAGCCCGCGCCACATCCGCATCCTCGCGCGCAAGAAAGAGGCCGAACAGATGCTCGCCGCTCTGACGCAGCAGCATAACGAGGTTGCCCAGAGAATCCATCAGCTGCGCGGCACGATCGCGGAGCAGGACTACTTCCTGAACCTGTGGTCGGACGACGTGACGCCGAATCTGCTACAGGCGGTGTCGTTCTCCCAGGAGTACACGAAGCCTGTCGGCCGGCTCAGCCACGCCGCGGAAGAAGCCGCGAAGCCGAGCACGGGCGCCGACGTGGTGCCGCTCGCGGAGAAGGCGCAAGCGTAGTGGGGGCGCTCGAGGAAATGATCGCCCGTCTCGGCACGCTGCCGCAGGCAGAGTTCGAGAAGCTGTACGCCGACACGATCGAGGCGCGCAAGGCGATGGGGATGGAGAAGTGGATCCCCACCGTCGGCCCGCAGAAGGACGCCTACGACTCGCAAGCCGACGTGCTCCTGTTCGGCGGTGAGCCGGGCGGCGGCAAATCGGCCCTGGCGCTCGGGCTTGCGTTCACGAGGCACAAGCGCTCCCTCATCCTGCGCCGTCAGTACACGGACCTCGATGGCCTGATTGACGAAGCGATCAAGATCAACGGTACGCGCGACGGCTTCAACGGCTCATCCCCTCCGCGCCTGACTCTCGCGCAGGACCAGTTCATCGACTTCGGCGCCTGCACGCGCGTCGGCGACGAGCAGCACTGGATGGGACGGCCGCATGATCTGCTCGTGTTCGACGAGGGCACGCAGTTCATTGAGACGCAAGTGAAGTTCCTGATGGGCTGGCTGCGGCACGAAGACCCGAAGCAGCGCACGCGGATCGTGATTCCGACGAACCCGCCGCTTACCGCGGACGGCCTGTGGGTGCTGGCCATGTTCGCGCCCTGGCTGGACGACAAGTTTCCCTACCCCGCGAAGCCTGGCGAATTGCGCTGGGTCATCACGGACGAGTACGGACGCGACCGCTGGGTCGATGGCCCGCAGGCGGTCGAAGTGAAGGGGCGGATGGTGAAGCCGCTCTCGCGCACGTTCATCCCGTCCTCGGTGGACGACAACCCGTACTACGCGGCCGGCAGCTACCGGGACAAGCTCGACGCGATGGGCGAGCCGCACCGCTCGATCCTGCTCGGTAAGTTCAAGACCTCGTTCAAGGACCAGCCGAACCAAGTTATTCCGACGGCGTGGATCAAGGAAGCGCAGGCGCGCTGGCGGCCCGAGCCGCCCGATGGCGTGCCGATGTGCGCGATCGGCGTGGACTCATCCGGCGGCGGTGAAGACCCGATGGTGCTCGCGCGCCGGCATGACGGCTGGTTTGACGAGCTCATCGAAGTGAAGGGCAAGGACATCCCGATGGACCGCTCCGGATCGTACTGCGGCGGCATCGTGGTCGGCTACCGGCGCGACAACGCGCTCGTGGTGGTGGACCTGGGCGGGGGCTACGGCGGCCCGACCTATGAGCACCTGAAGGCGAATGGTGTCGATACGACCGGATTCCGTGGCGCCGAGAAGACCGCGCGCCGGTCGAGGGAAGGCAAGCACCGCTTCCCCAACAAGCGCTCGGCGGCGTACTGGCTGTTCCGAGAGGCGCTTGACCCAGACCAGCCGGGCGGCTCGCCGATCTCGCTGCCGTGCGACGACAACATGCTGCTTGCCGACCTGACGGCGGTGACGTTTGAGCCGACGCCGCACGGTGTGCAGGCAGAGCCGAAGAAGCATGTGCTCGAGCGTCTGGGCCGATCTCCTGACCGCGGCGATGCCGTTGTGATGGCGTGGTTCGAAGGGCCGAAAGACACGATGGCGGCGCAGGACTGGATCGACAACAACGCGTGGCGCCAGCCGATGCGCAGGCAGCCGATTGTGATCTCCGGCGGCCGGGAGCCGCTGTCGGCGCGGAGGTATCACTGATGCGCAGCGAGTGGCACACCTTCGTTGAGGATGAGCGCGGAACGGTGCGGCTGGAATTCAACCGGCGCATGGTGTTCCTGCACCTGATTCTGCGCAAGCCGATGGAAGGGTTGCGCGCCGTGCGGGCGCTGTTTCCCGACCTGAAGGGCATTCTGCGCGCGCTCGGATACCAGAAGGTGAACGTCATCATTCCGGAGGGCGACGAGAAGCTGTATCGCTTCGAACGGATGATGGGCTTTGCCGAGACGCGCAGGCATGGCGGGCAAATTCTTATGTCTCAGGGGTGCTGACATGGGCACTGGCGCAGAGGTAGTGGGCGCAGAACTGCTTGCGGCGGAAACGGCCGCATCTATCGCTGCCGGTGCCGGGGCTGCTGGCAGCGCAGCGGGCGCAGCAGGTGCCGCGCTCGGTGGCGTTACTGGGGCGGTATCCGGTGCGGCAGCCGCTGGTGCCGGCGCGCTCGGCGCTGCGAGCGCTGCAGGACTTGCGACCGGAGCCAGTATCGGCGGGGCCGGATTGCTCGCAACCCTGAAGGATGCCGCGACCATTCTGAGTCCGGTGTCCTCCGTAGCTCAAATAGGCAGCGCCGCCAAAGCGTCGCGTGCGAGCGCCATCGAAGGCATCAAGCCGACGGTGCCGCCGATCACGCCGATGCCGATCTTCGGCAGCCCAGCGCAGATCCGGTCGCTGAGCGGGAGCCTGCAGCAGCAGCTTGTGCGCCGCGGCCGGGCGTCAACGATCCTGACCGGCGACGCGGGCGGGGACAAGCTCGGCTCATGACTCCCAAGGAGCTCCGCGACCTGGGCGAAAACCTCTTTCAGAAGAAGGGGGCGCTGAACTCGCTGCACCAGGACATCGCCGACCAGTTCTATTACGAGCGCGCAGACTTCACGTACAAGCGCTCCGTCGGAATGGACTTCGCGGCGAACAGCTACACGTCCTATCCGGCCATGTGCCGGCGCGACCTCGGCAATGCGTTCGGGGCGATGCTGCGGCCAACCTCGAAAGTCTGGTTCCACACGGGCATCCGGAACCGGACCGTGAACGACAACGAGACGCGGCAGTTCCTGCAGGCGTTCGAGGAGACGCAGCGCCGCGCGATGTACGACCCGATCACGAAGTTCACGCGCGCGACGAAGGAGGGCGATCACGACTTCGCCGCGTTCGGGCAGTGCGCGATCTCCATCGAGATGAACCGCAATGCCGACGGGCTGCTGTACCGCTGCTGGCATCTGCGCGACATGGCCTGGCAGGAGAACGAGGAAGGGGAGATTGGCGCCCGCTTCCGGCGCTGGAAGCCCACCGCGCAACAGATGGTGCGCACGTTCGGGATGGAGAAGTGTCACCCGGACATCGTGAAGGCCAACGGTGTCGAGCCGTTCAAAGAATGCGCCGTGATGCACATGGTTGTCGAGGCCGACATGTACGACGGCAAGACGAGCCGGCCGTACTGGTCCTGCTTCTACGACACCGAGCACGATTGCGTGGTGGACGCGGAGCCGATCTGGACCGGCTACTACCGCATTCCGCGCTGGCAGACCGTGAGCGGGTCGCAGTATGCCTACTCGCCCGCGACGGTATGCGCTCTGCCGGATGCGCGTCTGATCCAGGCGATGACGTTCACGCTGCTAGAGGCGGGTGAGAAAGCGACGAACCCGCCGATGATCGCGACGATCGACGCCGTGCGCTCTGACGTGGCGATCTACGCGCGCGGGATTACGTGGGTGTCCGACGAATACGACGAGCGCATGGGCGAGGCGATCCGACCGCTGTCGCAGGATTTCCGCGGGATTCAGTTCGGCCTGCAGATGAACGCGGACGCGCGGGCGATGATCCACAAGGCGTTCTTCCTGGACGCGCTCACGATGCCGCAGCGCGACTCTGAGCGCACGACCGCCTTTGAAGTGGCGCAGCGCGTGCAGACCTACATCCGCGAGGCCCAGCCGATCTTCGAGCCGACCGAGATGGAATACAACGCCGGTATCTGCGAGGACACGTTCACGCTGCTCTGGCGCAACGGCGCGTTCGGCTCGCCGCTCGACTGGCCGCGCAGCCTGCGCGATGCGGACATCGGGTTCACGTTCGAGTCGCCGCTGCATGACGTGATCGAGAAGCAGAAGGGCCAGGTGTTCCTCGAGGGCGGCCAGCTGCTCTCGGCGGCGCTGGCGATCGACCCGACCGTGGTGAACATCGTGGACGGCAAGATTGCGTTCCGCGACGTGCTGGACGGGATCGGCTGGCCCGGCAAGTGGATGCGCAACGAAGCCGATGTCGCGGCCATCGACCAAGAGCAGGCCAAGAAAGCCGCGGCGGCCACGATGCTTGCCGCGATCGAACAGGGCGCGTCGGCGGCGAAGGATCTCGGCTCGGCGCACGCCGATATGGCAGCGGCGCAACCGGCTATGGCGGCGGCATGAAGACGCTTCCGGCCGTGACTACAGGCAAGAAAAAGACCGGGAAGCTCCGGGCAGCGCGGATTCCGCACGGGGCTGAACCGGCACCGTTCAACGTCGCGCACGCGACGGCGATACAGGCACTCGCGGCCGGCGTGGCGAATGATGGGCAGCAGAAGACCGCGCTCGACTGGATTCTGAAGGACGCCTGCGGACTACCGCTGTGGCCCTACCGCGAAAGCGAGCGAGAGACGTGCATTGCGCTGGGCCGGCAATTCGTCGGCCAGCAGATCATGGGCCTGATGAACGTGAACGTATCGGAACTCAGGAAACGCGAAGGACTCGAGGAGCGAGAGCATGGCTGAGCCAGACAAGACGACCACTACGACTACCACGGACGCCACGGCGGCAGCCGCGACCACGGCCGCCACAACTACCGACAAAGGCACGGCGGGTGCAGACACGTCGGCTGCCGCTGGGGCGTCTCAGGCTGCAACGACGGCCACGACCGCAACGACTGCGGCCACAACCACCGCGGCCACAACCACCGCTGCGACCACAACGGCCGAGCCGAAGAAGGGCTACTGGCCCGACGACTGGCAGAGAAACATCATCGGCGCCGATGACAAACTGGCCAAGGACATCGCCAAGTTCGACTCCCCGAAGGCGATCTACGAGAGCTACCGCGCCCTGCAAGCGAAGCTGAGTGCCGGCGATCTGCGCCCGGCCCTGCCGAAAGACCCGAAGCCGGACGAGCTCACGGCGTGGCGCAAGGAGCACGGCATCCCGGAGAAGCCCGAAGGCTATGACCTGGCCGACCTGAAGATCCCGGACAAGGACAAGCCGTTCGTGTCCTCGATCGTCGCGAAGCTGCACGAGGCGAACGCATCGCCGGATGTTGTGAAGGCGGCGGTCGCGACCTACTACGGCGAGCAGGAGCGCTACGTGCAGGAGCGGCTGGCGAAGGATGTCGAGGAAAGACAGGTCGGGACGGACGCTCTGAACCAGGAGTGGGGCGGCAATTTCCGCAGGAACGTGAATCTCGTGGAAGGGCTGCTCGCGAAGTTCCCGTCGGCCGTGCGAGACGCGATCAAGACGGCGCGGGCGCCGGACGGGACGCTGCTCTTTAACCAGCCGGACGTGATGCGCGGGTTTCTGGCGGCGGCGCTTGAGTCCAATCCGGCCGGCATCGTGGTGCCTGCGGCTGGTGGCGACCTCGGCAAGACCGCGCTCGAGGAGTACCGCGACATCAAGAAACTGATGCGCGAGAACCGAGTGGCCTACAACAAGGATGACGCGAAGCAGGCGCGCATGCGCGACCTGATCGAGTACCTGTCGGCGAACGAACTGATTGACGCGAACGGCAACGAAATTGCCGCGCGCAGAAAGGCTGCGTAACAGCAGGAAAGTAAGGCAAGACCACTAGCGAAGGCCCAGAACGGCGGGCGTGCGGCCCTCACGGAGAACCGCACAAGGCCATGAAGGACAACCCGAGCGACGGTCGCAACTTGATCGTTTCTTGAAAAGGAGCCATTCATGGCGACGGATTCGGCATTCCAGACTCAGTACCGTCAGGAATTCATCGAAGCGTTCGAGCAGGGTCAGTCGATCCTGCGCGACACGGTGACGACCGAAGCGGTAATCAAGGGGAACCAGGCGGTTTTCCTTGTGGCGGGATCGGGCAGCGCAACGGCTGTCACCCGCGGCATCAACGGGCGTATCACGGCGCGCTCCGATGCCAACACGCAGAACACCGTGACTCTGCAGGAGTGGCACGACCTGGTGCGCAAGACGGGCTTCAACGTCTTCGCGTCGCAGGGCAATCAGCGCGCCATCATGCAGTCCACCACGATGAAGGTGCTCAATCGCAAGATTGACAGCCTCATCGAAGCGCAACTGGCAACCGGCACCGTGGGCATCGGCACGGCGGCGCAGACGATTCCGAACGTGAGCTTCGTGATGAACGGGAAAGTCAAGCTGTCGAACGCGGCCGTGCCCTGGGACAACAACATCACGCTGCTTTGCCAGCCGTCGTACCTCGCGTATCTGATGCAGGCGCCCGAATGGACGAGCGCTCTGTACGTGGATATGCGGCCGTTCTCGGGCAAGGATCCGAACTGGCGTGATCGTCCCTCCGCATGGAAGTGGATGAACATGCTCGTGATGGAGCACCCGAACCTGACGGGCCGCGGCACCACGTCGGAGAAGTCGTACATGTATCACAAGGCGGCGCTCGGGCACGCGATGGACACCGCCGGCATGCAGACGCCGGTCGGGTACGACGGTGAGCAGGACTACTCGTGGGCGAGGGCTTCGGCTTTCATGGGGGCGCTGGTGCTGCAGCAAAGCGGCATCGTCGTCATGACCCATGACGGCTCGGCCTACGCCTAGAAAGGAGACGACACATGGCACTCACCTACAACGGCTCCACTGCAGGTTCCACGCTGGCCAACCCGCCCGTGCTTCTCGCGGCGGCGATCGGCGGTCACGTCCAGTTCGCGAGCAGCGGTTCGACCGCGGCTATCGCGAAGCTGCCGACGGGCGCGCTGGGCGCTCAGCTTTGGTACTACGGATCGACCAACGATCCCGTCACCGAGCTCGTCGCGCTCAACACGTTCAACGATGGGTATGCGCTCGGGATGCATCCGGGCGACATCGTGTTCTGCGTCAAGGCGACGGCCGATTCGACCGCGCCCCTGCTCGGCATCGGCGTGCTCGTCACGTCGGCCGGCGCGACGGGGTTCGGGCTTAGCTCGGCGATCGTGAGCTCGACCGCGGTGTAACAGGGCTGCAAAGAGCACGAGCCGCAAGGCTTCAGGGCGGGGGCAGTGCCCGCCCACTTACTCAGAGGAGATAGAGGAGAACGACATGGAACAAACAGCAGCAGTGGCAACAGAAGCACCGAACCCGGCGCCGCATCAACCGCGAGGCAAGAGCGCCCCGGTGCTCAGCGAAGAACGGCACGGGCTCTCGGAATCGAAGCGTCAGGATTGGGTCGTTGACGTTCCGATCAACCACACGCTCAAGGACTGCCTGGACCCGTCTTACTGGGCGCTCGTCGCCTACAAGATGGAGCCGCTGGACCACATCGAACTGCGGGCCGAAGACGGCTCGTGGGTCGCGTTCGTGATCGTGCATTTCTGCGAACGCACGTATGCGCGCGTGGTGCTGGATCGCGTCATCAAGCTCGACGGGGAGAAGGACGCCCCGGAGGGGTCCATCAGGAACCGCGTCGAGTGGAAAGGCACGCAGGTCCGCTATGCCGTCATCCGCAACTCGGACGACAAGGTGCTGCAACACGGCTTCCGCGCCAAGGCCGACGCGCAGAAGTGGCTGATCGACTACGAGAAGAACAACGAGCGCTAAGCCGCGATGACGACCCGGCTCAGCCTCTACAACGACGCGCTCCTTCTGGTAGGGGAGCGTTCGTTGTCTGCGCTGACAGACGCATCGGAGCCGCGGCGCCTGCTCGACCAGGTGTGGAACTCGAACGGCGTCGATGCGTGCCTGGAGGCGGGGCAGTGGGAATTCGCCATGCGGACCGTCGAGATCGACTACGACACGACCGTCACGCCCAGTTACGGGTACACGCGAGCGTTCAGCAAGCCGACCGACTGGATCGTCACGTCTGCGGTGTGCTCTGACGAGTCGTTCACGGTTCCTGTGCTGCGGTACGTGGACGAGGCCGGCTACTGGTATTCGGACCTCGATACGATGTACGTGCGCTTCGTCTCGAACGGCTCGTCCTATGGGGGCGATCTGTCGCTCTGGCCGGCGTCGTTCAAGGACTACGTGGCGGCGTTTTTCGCATCGAGGATCATTCTCAAGATCACGAGCGATCAGGCGAAGCTGCGCTTGTTCATCAACCCGGAAAACCCGCAGCGCAGCATCGTCGGCCGAGCGCTTCTCAACGCCAAGAACAAGTGCGCGATGGCCTCGCCCACGAAGATGACCGCGACCGGCAGTTGGTCGAACGCGCGCATCCGTGGCGTGAACAGGAGAGACGGCGGCAACACCAGCGGCAACCTTTATTAAGGGAGGGCTGTGCAGCAGGTTCCCGTACTGTACGCTTTCAACCGCGGAGTCGTATCGCCGCTAGGGCTGGCCCGCGTTGACCAGAAGCGTGTCGCGCTGTCGGCAGCGACGATGACGAACTGGATACCGCGGGTGCTCGGGTCGATGTCGCTTCGGCCAGGGCTGCAGTACATCGGGAACACGGCATCCCACAACGCGGCGCGCTACATCCCGTTCGTGTTCGCCACGGACGACACGGCGCTGGTCGAGTTTACGGCCTCGACGATGCGGGTATGGATAGACGATGCGTTGCTCACGCGCGTGTCGGTCAGCACGGCTGTCACGAACGGAACCTTCAGCGGGAACATTACCGGATGGACCGACGGGTCGGATTCCG
>FKKE01001574.1_pt1 | contig 57511 bp, 68 predicted proteins | sample 1106331 | NCBI WGS metagenome assembly FKKE01 (sample SAMEA3931202, study PRJEB13176) | freshwater metagenome | biome: Drinking water system; feature: drinking water; material: freshwater | place: China | collected 2013-02-06 | reverse complement strand
CCTGGAAGCAGAAGCATACGGGGCGAGCGCGTGCCGGTTCGGTTCGCTCCCCGGTATGGCGTCATGGTGGATCGGTGTTCGGGCCCAAGCCGCGGCACTATCAATATTCGATTCCCAAGCAGAAGTACCATCGGGCCATGCAGGTGGCGCTTTCCGCAAAGCTCGCCGCTGGCGATGTGCTTGTCGTCTCCGACTTGACCATTGGCGACGCGAAGACCCGTCAATTGGAAAAGGTCCTGGGTCAGTTAGGAGTAAAGGGGTCGGCCCTGATTGTTACCTCCTTGGCGGGAGCCGATGCGCTCGTGAGAGCGGCGCGCAACTTGTCTGGGGTGAAGGTGGCTTCTCCCGATCAGGTCAATGTGTACGACGTCCTGAAACATCAGTCGCTTGTCATTGCACAGCCTGCACTGGCAAGACTGCGGGAGGTGTGGGCATGAGCGCGAATCATGGCAGGGTTTTGTTGCGGCCCCTGCTTACGGAAAAGGTAACGGCTTTGCGGGAGGCGGCCAATACTGTTGCGTTTGTGGTGGATGCGAAGGCCAATCGCATACAGATCAGGCGCGCGGTCGAGGAATTGCTGAAGGTGAAAGTGGCGCGCGTGAACGTCATCAACGTGATGGGGAAGACGAAGCGCCTGGGGCGGTTCTCGGGCAAGAAGTCCGATTGGAAGAAGGCGCTGGTCACGCTCAAAGAGGGTGAAAAGCTGGAACTCTACGAAACGGTCTGAGGCCGCTGCGGAGTACTCGGAGCACTATGGGACTCAAGAACTATCAACCAACGTCAGCTGGTCGTCGAGGCATGAGCGCCGTTACCAACGAGGGGCTCACTAAGAAGCGGCCAGAGAAGAGACTGACGACGTTCAACCATCGCACCGGCGGCCGCAATGCCTTGGGTCGCGCGACCGTGCGTTTTATCGGGTCTGGGCACAAGCGGCTGTATCGAAAGATCGATTTTCGTCGGAACAAGTTTGGGATTGCCGCCAAGGTGGTCGCGATTGAATACGATCCCAATCGGTCAGCCCGTATTGCTCTCTTGCACTATCGCGATGGCGAAAAGCGGTACATTCTTGCCCCGGACGGGCTCGTCATCGGGCAGATGCTCCTGTCTGGCCCTGAAGCGGAAATTCGGACTGGCAATGCCCTACCCCTAGCCAATATGCCGCTAGGCACCACCATTCACAATGTGGAGCTGAAACCTGGGAAGGGCGGTCAACTCATTCGAAGTGCGGGCGGTTTCGCCCAAGTCATGGGGCGAGATGGGGATTATGTGCAGCTGCGCCTCAAGTCTGGGGAAATGAGGAAGGTCTTGGGGACCTGTATGGCGACGGTTGGGCAGGTCGGGAACCTTGACCACGAAAACATTTCCGTCGGGAAGGCTGGACGGAAGCGCTGGATGGGGCGTCGGCCCCATGTGCGGGGCGTCGTCATGAACCCTGTCGATCACCCGCACGGAGGCGGAGAAGGCAAGTCGGGCCAGGGTAATCCGCATCCGGTCTCGCCTTGGGGGCAGCCCACCAAGGGTTACAAGACTCGGCAAAACAAAAAGACCCAAAAGTTTATTATTGCACGGCGTACGAAGTAGAGGAGAGCGGCATGCCCCGGTCCATCAGTAAAGGCCCGTTTGTAGACGAACATCTTCTGAAAAAAGTCGAGCAGATGAATCAGGGTCGCGACAAGAAGTTGATTAAGACCTGGTCTCGGCGTTCTACGGTGGTGCCGGATATGATCGGGCACACGTTTGCCGTGCACAATGGGAAGAAGTTCATCCCGGTTTATGTGACCGAAAATATGGTTGGGCATAAGCTTGGAGAATTTGCAGCCACCCGTTTCTTTAAGGGGCATGGTCAGGCAAAAACCGAGAAGGCTGTCGCCCTCAAGTAGCGAGGGCATCGTCCCCTGGCAAGGTCGGGGGAGTATTTCGAACCTTAGCAGAAGAACGAGACGTCAATGGCGCAAGCGCAAGCAACTCTCCGTTATGCTCGGATATCGCCCCGAAAGGCGCGTCCGGTGGTGGACTTGATCCGTGGGAAACATGTGCCAATGGCTTTGGCGTTGCTCATGAATACACCGCGGTCCGCTGCTAAGATCGTGGAGAAGATTCTTCGGTCAGCAGTGGCCAATGCGGAACAAAAGAACATCGACGATCCGGAACAACTCGTAGTTGCGAAGGCGTTTGTCGATGGAGGGCCAATCCTGAAACGGTTTCGTGCCCGATCCATGGGGCGGGCCAACGCGATTCAGAAACGTACGAGCCACATCACTATTGTAGTGGGCGCTACCAATAAGGCTGTGCAGGCTTCCAAGGCCTAGCCAAAAACCAAGGAGTCAAGCCAGGTTGGCTTAGGATTTATGGGTCAAAAATCACATCCATACGGCTTTCGTCTCGGGTATAGCACGACATGGACGTCTCGTTGGTATGCGTCCAAAGACTATGCCAAGTTGCTGCACCAGGACATTCGCATCAAGCGGATGGTGAAGGAACGCTTGTATCATGCCGGCGTCGCCAAGGTGGAGATCGAGCGCTCTGGCGACCAGACCCGGATCATCATTCACACCGCACGTCCTGGAATTATTATCGGTCGAAAGGGCGCCGAGGTGGATAAGTTGAAAGCCGCGGTTGAAAAGCAGTATGGCGGCCAGGTGTACATCAACGTCAAGGAAATCAAGAAGCCCGAGTTGGATGCGCAATTGGTGAGCGAAAATATTGCTACCCAGTTGGAGAAGCGTGTGGCTTTTCGTCGTGCGATGAAGCGTAGCGTGGCCGCGGCATTGCGATTGGGGGCCCAAGGGATCAAGATCACCTGTGCCGGGCGTCTGGCTGGGGCCGAGATCGCCCGTACGGAGTGGTACCGGGAGGGGCGGGTGCCGCTTCATACCCTGAGGGCCGACATAGATTACGGATTTGCCGAAGCGAAAACGACCATGGGGCAGATCGGTGTGAAGACGTGGATTTATAAGGGCGAGGTCAATCCGCGCCAGGCCGGTCGCCCGGAACTAGGCCTGGCTCGTCAAGATGTTCGTGGCGTGTCTCTGTAGCGACGTGGAGAGGTTCTCGTGTTAGCACCCAAGAAAATTAAATTTCGCAAAATGCAGAAGGGCCGCATGCGCGGCAAGGCCTATCGTGGGTCTTCACTGACCTTGGGCGAATACGGTTTGAAGGCCTTGGAGCCTGGGTGGGTGACCAGTCGGCAGATTGAAGCCGCCCGTATCGCCATTACTCGGTTCGTTAAGCGAGGGGGGCAAGTGTGGACCCGCATCTTCCCTGATAAGCCGATCACCAAGAAGCCGGCTGAAACTCGTATGGGTAAGGGGAAGGGTAATCCGGAGTATTGGGTGGCTGTGGTCAAGCCTGGACGCATCATGTACGAGATGGACGGCGTCACGGCCGACGTTGCGCATGAAGCGCTTCGTCTGGCTGCCCACAAGTTGCCGGTTGCGACTAAAATTGTGGTTCGTGGTTCCCTAGAAGGATAGGTGCTCAACTTATGGACGCGAAAGATTTGCGCGGCCTTACGATAGACGAGCTGAAAGAGAAGGAGCGTCAACTCGCTCAAGAGCAGTTCAATTTGCGCTTTCAGCTGTCAACGGGCCGCCTGGAAAACCCAATGCAAGTGAAAAAGAATCGGCGCGATCTGGCGCGTGTGAAAACCATACGGCGAGAAGCCCAACTCCGTGCCACGCATGCGGCCGGGCAGGCTAAAGGATAATCGATCATGGCGGAATCGGCAGCAAGGCATCACTGGTACGGCAATGTCGTCAGCACCAAGATGCAGAAGACGGTGGTGGTGGAGATCGAGCGGTCTGTGATCCATCCGACATACAAGAAGGTGTTGCGTCGCGTAACCAAACTCAAGGCCCATGACGAAGGCGGTGTGTGTAAGGTGGGGGATCGGGTGAAGTTGGTCGAAACTCGTCCCATCAGCAAGGATAAGCATTGGCGCGTGGTGCAGATCATGGAAAAGGGGCAGGCCGAAAAGTAGGCATCCGCCGGGGGGCCTGACAAGGCCCGTCATCCTAGAGCGGTGAACGAAGGATAGTTCAAGGCGACAATGATTCAAAATTATACGTACATGGATGTGGCCGATAACTCCGGCGCGCGACAGGTCATGTGTTTTCACGTCCTTGGGGGTACGCGGCGACGGTATGGATCGCTCGGGGATATCGTGGTGGTGGCGGTAAAGGAAGCGATCCCTCAGGCCTCGGTCAAAAAGGGAGATGTCAGCCGGGCCGTCATTGTCCGAACTACCAAAGAGGTTCGGCGGGAAGATGGCTCCTACATAAAGTTCGATCGTAATGCCTGTGTGCTGATCAATGCCCAAGGGGAACCCGTCGGCACCCGTATCTTTGGCCCGGTGGCTCGCGAGCTCCGGTGGAAGAAGTTTATGAAGATCATCTCATTGGCACCGGAAGTGCTGTAGGAAAAGGAGTGCTCGGTTGTGGCGCGACTCGTCAAATCACGGATCAAAAAGGGCGATACGGTGGTGGTGATAGCCGGGCGGGAGCGCGGCAAGAGGGGTAAAGTCCTGTCGGTGGATCGCGAGCGCGGAAAGGTGTTCGTCGAGAAGCTGAACATAATCAAGCGGCATACGAAACCCAACGCGAAGGTCCGGCAGGGCGGTATCATCGAGCGTGAGGCCCCGTTGCATGTGTCGAATGTGATGTTGCTCTGTCCGACGACACAGAAGCCAACGCGTCTTGGTATCAAAGTTCGTGATGACGGCAAACGAGTTCGTTTTAGCAAACAAGCAAAGCAGGCGATTGAGTAATGACAACCAAAGACGCAGGAAAATCCAGACCAGAAAAGCCGCAAGGCGGGAAGCTGGCCGGGGGGCGAAAGAAGGGGCCCTCTGTCCAGGTGGAAGCTGGGGAGTCGACCCCGGATAGCCAGGCTGCGACGCCGCGCATGGTGGAGAAGTATCACGACCATGTGGTGCCCTCCTTGATGAAAGAATTTTCTTATCGCAACCCGATGCAGGTGCCGCGTCTTCGCCAGATTGTCTTGAACGTCGGTATGGGCGAAGCGATCCAGAACATGAAATTGCTGGAGAGCGCGGCCAGCGAATTGGGGACGATCACTGGCCAGCGGCCGGTAATCACGCGCGCGAAGAAGGCAATCGCGGGATTCAAGCTGCGCCAAGGGATGCCCATTGGAGCCAAGGTAACCTTGCGAAATCGTCGCATGTACGAATTCCTGGATCGCCTGGTGAGTGTGGCCCTTCCGCGGATTCGGGACTTCCGTGGTGTTTCTCCAAAAGCCTTTGATGGGCGTGGCAACTACACGCTGGGTTTGAAGGAACAGCTGATTTTCCCAGAGATTCCTTACGACAGCGTGGCCGCGATCCATGGCATGGACATCACGTTTGTGACGACCGCACGCACCAACGAGGAAGGGAAAGCCTTGCTGCGACTGCTGGGGATGCCATTCCGGACGTAAGCTCGTGCAGGGATGAAGGAGATCAATAGTGGCAAGATTAGCGCTTAAACTAAAGGCGGGGCGGCAGTCAAAATTCCCCGTTCGGCACTACAATCGCTGCGGTTTGTGCGGTCGTGTTCGGGGATACTTGCGCCGTTTTGAAATGTGTCGTATCTGTTTTCGATTCTTGAGTCTGCGCGGGGAAATCCCGGGGGTAAGAAAATCAAGTTGGTAGCCGGGGGCCTCGCCCCTGCTGTCGTCTTTGTGGAGTACTGCACTTATGGTGACTGATCCAATCGCCGATTTACTGGTAAGGATTCGCAACGCTGCCCGGCGAGGGCACGAGACCGTGATGGTGCCCGCTTCACGATTGAAGGGGGAGATTCTGCGCGTCCTCCGCGAGGAGGGTTTTGTTGGGAATGTAGAGCGGGAGCAGCAGGATGGTCATCCCGCCTTTCGTATTCGCCTTCGTTATGTGGAAGCCGGGGAGCCGATGATCGCGGGCGCCGCGCGTGTCAGTAAGCCCGGTCGTCGGGTCTATGTCGGCAAAGCCGATGTGCCACGGACACGCGGCGGGTTGGGCGTGACGATCGTGTCGACCTCAAAAGGGGTCATGACTGAACGTGAATGCCGGAAGGCCGGGCTGGGCGGGGAAGTGCTCTGCTCGATTTGGTAGGGAACTAGGACGATTTCGTTGTGGAGTGAAGGGGCGCTATGTCCAGAATTGGTAAGAAACCGATCGCAGTTCCAGCCGGGGTTGAAGTCAAGGTGGCCGGCAGTCAGGTTACCGTGAAGGGACCACTGGGTCAGCTCAATTGGGCGCTGGTCCCCGGTCTCTCGGTCGCTGTCAAGGACGGCCAGGCTCATGTCACCCGTGCCAATGATGACCGCCGGCTTCGGGCGATGCACGGCCTCACTCGCGCTGAATTGAGCAATATGGTGACTGGTGTCACCAAGGGGTACGAGCGCGCCCTTGAGATCAATGGGGTGGGTTACAAGGGGCAAGTGCAAGGCAAGAAGATGAGCTTTAATGTCGGCTACATTAATGCTGTGGAGTATGCCTTACCTGCCGGCATTGAGGCCAAGATCGACAAGCAGACGCTGATCTCCCTCAAGGGCACAGACAAGCGCCTGATTGGGCAAGTGGCTGCTGATTTGCGGGCTGTGAAGCCCCCTGATGTGTACAAACAGAAGGGGGTCAAGTTCGCGGGTGAAGTGTTGCGCAAGAAGGAAGGCAAGACGGGCAAGTAGGATACTTATGAAGACGAGTAAGAAGACCGCCACATTAGAACGACGCCGACAGCGCATACGTAAGACCATTATGGGAACCGAGCAGCGGCCACGCTTGAGCGTGTACCGCAGCAAAGGCCACATTTATGCTCAAATCATCGACGATTTGAAGGGGCATACGTTGGCTGCCGCCTCCACGATGGATCCCGCCCTTAGGAAGGCTCTTTCTTCAACGGGAACCATCGCTGCAGCAAAAGCGGTGGGCACTCTCCTGGCTGAACGCGCAAAAGGTGCAAACGTTCGTCTGGTGGTGTTTGATCGCGGAGGCCGCGTGTATCACGGCCGCGTGAAGGCCTTGGCGGACGCGTCCCGCGAGGGTGGACTGCAATTCTGATTCGGATAACGAGATTTGTCTCAACCCGCCATGCTTCCATGCGGTAGTTGGGGAGGGGGATCGCTTGGCACGTGTCAACGCAGAAGAACTGAACCTGAAAGACAAGGTCATCTTTATCAACCGAGTCGCCAAGGTGGTCAAGGGCGGTAAGCGGTTCAACTTCTGCGCCCTGGTGGCGGTGGGCGACGGCCATGGCTGGGTTGGGGTGGGTAAGGGCAAGGCCGCCGAAGTACCTGCGGCCATCTCCAAAGCCGTCGAACAGGCGAAGAAGAACCTCGTTCACATTCCCGTTCTCGAGGGGACCATTCCCCACGAGGTGTTGGGTAAGTTCGGCAGTGAGTCGATCATCTTGAAGCCGGCGGCCGCCGGCAGCGGGATCATCGCCGGTGGCGCCGTGCGCGTCATCGTCGAGTTGGCTGGTGTGCACAATATTATCGCGAAGACGTTGGGTCGGGGGAATCCCTTCAACGCCGTGCGTGCAACCCTCAACGGGCTGTGCCAGTTGAAGAACCCTGACGAGATTCTTCGTATCCGTCGGGGGGCAGTTCCGCAAGCGGCGGCAGCGGCGGCACATTCCTAAGCATAGGAGTCTTGAACGAGCATGGGCGGAACTCAGTCAAAGCAGGCAGCGCAGGGACAGGCCGGCCGGGTGGCGGTGACCCTGAAGCGAAGCATGATCGGTACCCCCGAAGGGCATCGCTTGGTGCTCAGGGCGCTCCGCTTGCGACGTATCCGGCAGACGGTTGTTCTGCCCGATACTCCGCAGACGCGTGGCATGATTCACAAAGTCAGTTATTTGCTTGAGGTACGGAATCAATGAAGTTGCATGAACTAGCCCCCGCAAGAGGGGCTACCAAGGCCCGCAAGAGAATCGGGCGCGGTCCGGGATCCGGTCACGGGAAGACTGCGACCAAGGGGCACAAGGGCTTGCTCGCTCGCTCGGGAGGCGGCAAGCAACCGGGCTTCGAAGGCGGTCAGATGCCCTTGATTCGTCGCCTCCCAAAGTTTGGATTCAAGAATCCGCATCGCATTGAGTACGCGATTGTCAATTTGGGGGCTCTCGATCATCTCCAGTCCGCCGAGATGATCACGCCTCAGAAGCTCGTGGAGGTCGGCTTGGTCAAGCATAAGACCTGGCCGATCAAGGTATTAGGAAACGGTGAGTTGACCAAGCCCCTTGTGATTCAGGCGCATAAGTTCAGCAAGTCCGCCGAAGCGAAAATCAAGACGGCTGGTGGGAGGGCTGAGGTCATTCGAGGTGTTTGAACGTCTCCTAGCCAGTTTTCAGAACATTTTTAAGATTCCGGAACTCCGTACCCGTATCCTCTTTACGCTGGGGATGCTCGTGGTGTACCGGATTGGTGCGCACATCCCCACTCCGGGAATCAACGGGGAGGCTCTGGCCGAATTTCTTCAGAAACAAGGCGGCGCCCTCCTTGGGTTTTTGGATATTTTCTCGGGTGGTGCACTGTCGCGCCTGACGATCTTTGCGCTGGGCATCATGCCGTACATTAGCGCATCGATTATCTTGCAGCTGTTGACAGTCGTCATCCCCCACCTGGCAAAACTGGCCAAGGAAGGGGAGCGCGGGCGGAAGAAAATCATCCAGTATACGCGCTTTGGGACGATCGCCATTGCGTTGGTGCAGGGATTTGGTATTGCCGTCGGTCTGGAGGGGATGAATCAGGGGCAATTCGTCCTGACTCCGGGGTGGGGTTTCCGTTTCATGACGGTTATGACCTTGACCGCTGGGACCGGATTTCTGATGTGGTTGGGTGAGCAAATCACCGAGCGCGGCATCGGAAACGGTATTTCCCTCATTATTTTTGCCGGGATCGTGGCTCGATTGCCGAATGCCGTTGCGCAGACGTATGATCTGTACACTGTCGGGCAGTTGAATTTTGCCGTACTTATTCTGCTAGCGGTGCTGATGGTGGCCGTCGTTGCCGCCATCGTCTTTTTGGAGAGCGGACGCCGAAAGATTCCGGTGCAGTATGCGAAGCGAGTGGTAGGTCGGCGGGTGTACGGAGGGCAGAGCCAACACATTCCGTTGAAAATCAATACGGCGGGGGTGATTCCACCCATTTTTGCATCCTCGCTCATTGCCTTTCCGGCGACGATTGCCGGCTTTATTCAGGTCCCCTGGGTGCAGTCGATCGGGGCGCAGTTGGCCCCAGGATCACTTTTGTATACGATGCTGTATGTTGGTCTGATTATCTTCTTTTGTTTTTTCTATACGGCCGTGGTGCTGAACCCTGTGGACATGGCAGATAACATGAAGAAGTACGGGGGATTCATTCCCGGAATTCGCCCCGGGCAGCATACTTCGGACTTTATTTATAAGGTGTTGACGCGGATCACTTTTGCCGGCGCGATCTATTTGGCCGTCGTCTGCGTCATTCCAGAAGTGTTGATCTACCGGCTGAACGTCCCGTTTTATTTCGGTGGCACGTCTCTGCTGATCGTCATCGGCGTGGGGCTGGATACGGCCCAGCAGATCGAATCACACATGCTGATGCGCAACTACGAAGGGTTCCTGGGTCCCAAGGGACGGCCTCTTCGTGGGAGAAACGGGTAGGTCGTCATGCGTATCGTATTCTTGGGGGCGCCGGGGGTGGGGAAGGGGACGCAGGCTGAACGTATGGCCGCTGCTTTTCGCCATACCAAGATCTCAACCGGGGATTTGCTGCGCGAGGCGGTGAGAAACAGGACGCCCCTTGGCCTTGAGGCGAAGGCCTATATGGATCAGGGGCAGTTGGTCCCCGATGCCGTTGTGATTGGGATGGTGAAGGAGAAGCTGGAGCAGTCCACGACTGGACGGGACTTCATACTGGACGGTTTCCCTCGAACGGTTCCGCAGGCCGAGGAGTTGGGCAAGCTTTTGGCGTCCAAGTCGTTGTCCCTGGATCGTGTGGTCAACTTCGCAGTCCCTACAACGGACCTGGTTCGACGGATGAGTGGACGCAGAAGTTGCGCAAAATGCCAGGCTGTCTATCATGTGGAATTTTCGCCTCCACAGACGGCCGATGTCTGTGATCGGTGCGGGGGCGGGCTGACTCAGCGATCGGACGATAAGGCCGAAACGATTGAGGCGAGGCTGCGTGTCTATGATCAACAGACAGCCCCCCTGATTCAGTACTATAGGGAGAGGAAGTTGTTGGTAGATCTTGATGGGGCTGGTGCCATGGAGGCCGTGCAGTTGCGGCTGGAGCAGGCGCTAGGGTTGCCCGTTCGCACATGATTATTTTGAAAACTTCCGCGGAAACGGAGATGATCGCACGGGCCGCTGCCATTGTGGCGGAAACCCTCCGGGAACTTCGGCGGGAAGTAAAGCCGGGGGTCACGACGAACGAATTGGATCGCATCGCTGAAGGGCATATTCGAGCCCGAGGCGGAACGCCAGCTTTCAAGGGGTACCGGAACTACCCGAAGACGTTGTGTGTGTCGATCAACGAACAAGTGGTGCACGGGATTCCTTCGCGTCGCGTCCTGAAAGAGGGAGATATCGTCGGGCTTGACCTTGGTGCCATCGTCGAAGGTTTCTACGGGGATGCCGCGATTACGGTTGCGGTGGGCGAGGTGAGCGCTGAGGCGACCCTGCTGATGAAGACGACCGAGCAAGCCTTATATGCGGGCATTGAAAAGGCCGTTGTCGGAAATCGCCTATCGGATATTTCGCATGCCGTTCAGCGGTGCGCCGAGGCCGCGGGTTATTCGGTTGTGACCGACTTTGTTGGGCATGGAATTGGACGAAATTTGCATGAGGAGCCACAGGTACCCAATTACGGAAAGCCTGGGCAGGGACCCCGCCTCCAAGTCGGGATGGTGCTTGCGATTGAGCCGATGGTCAACGCAGGGAAGGCATCGGTTAAGATTCTCGATGACCAATGGACGGCCGTAACGGCGGACGGCAGTCTCTCGGCTCACTTTGAGCACACGATCGCCATTACCCCGGCCGGACCGGCGCGGATTCTGTCCCAACTGGCCGCCTAGGGACGGCACACAGCGGAGGCACAGCCTGAGTGGCAAAAGAAGACGTCATTGAAGTGCAGGGGACCGTTCAGGAAACCTTGCCAAACGCTATGTTCCGCGTGGAGTTGGAGAACGGGCATCGTATTTTGGCGCATATCTCAGGAAAGATGCGGATGCACTTCATTCGTATTCTGCCGGGGGACAAGGTGACCGTGGAATTGTCGCCCTATGATTTGACGCGCGGACGGATCACCTATCGGTTCAAATAGCCGGGAGCAGCCTCCTTTGGGGGCTGTCAGTAAAGGATCAGGGACATGAAAGTGAAGTCATCGGTCAAGCCCATTTGTTCGAAATGCAAGGTCGTGCGTCGGCGCGGCGTTGTGCGCGTGTTGTGCGAGAATCCACGGCATAAACAGCGGCAAGGTTAGGCGTTCGGCGTAGATCGAAAGGCGAGGTTTCGTTATGGCACGTATTGCAGGTATCGATCTGCCACGGGAAAAGCGGAGCGACATCGGATTGACGTACATCTACGGTATCGGCCGGGCCACCGCCCTGGCGATCCTGAAAAAGGCCGGGGTGGACGGGGCGATCCGCGTAAAGGATCTCACGGAGGACAAGATCGTCAAGTTGCGCGAAGTCATCGAGCGCGAATACAAGGTCGAAGGGGATCTCCGCAAGGAAGTGTCCCTCAGCATCAAACGCTTGGTGGATACAGGTTCGTATCGAGGGCTTCGCCATCGTAAGGGCCTCCCTGTCCGTGGGCAGCGCACGAAGACCAATGCCCGGACCCGGAAAGGGCGACGTGCGTCTATGGCGCCCAAGCCCAAACCCGTGAAGGCCTAAGCGGCCACCGACGACCTGAGCCAGTGAGAAGGGAACACCCATGAGTGTAAAAAAGGGAAAGAAGAAGGAACGCAAGATCGTTCAGGCCGGGATTGCCCACATCCAGGCTTCATTTAACAATACCATCGTGACAATCACCGATGTGAGCGGGAATACGGTGGTGTGGTCCAGCGCCGGCAATCAGGGATTCAAGGGCTCGCGCAAGAGCACCCCGTTCGCCGCCCAGCGGGCAGGGGAAACCGCGGCTCGAAAGGCCATGGAAAACGGCATGCGCCAGATCGATGTCTACGTCAATGGTCCTGGGGCGGGGCGTGAATCGGCCATCAGGGCCTTGCAAGGGGCCGGTCTCCGCATCAACTTGATTCGGGACGTCACCCCCATCCCGCATAACGGTTGCCGTCCGCCCAAGCGACGACGCGTGTAGTCGACGAGCCTCGCTGCGGAAGGTCGGGTTTGGATGGCCACGGGGCCGACGCGCAGCTGAAGAACGATTAACGAAGGAGGAAGTTGTGGCAAGGTATCGAGGTCCAGTCTGTCGGCTCTGCCGGCGCGAAGGGGAAAAGTTGTTTCTCAAAGGCGCGCGATGTATGACCGAAAAGTGCGCCATTGAGCGGCGCAGCTATCCGCCGGGCCAGCATGGGCAGGGGCGTCAGCGCACGACCGAGTATAGTGTCCAGTTGCGCGAAAAGCAGAAGTTGCGCCGCATCTATGGGCTCCAGGAAGGTCAATTTCGGGGTGTCTTTCAACGAGCCGAGCGCAAGACCGGCGTTACAGGTGAAGTGCTCCTGTCGCTGCTCGAGTGCCGCCTCGACAACGTCGTGTATCGGCTGGGCTTTGCCGTGTCCCGCAAGCAGGCGCGTCAGTTGGTCAATCATGGCCATATCAACGTCAATGGTCGTCGGGCGGATATTGCCTCCCAGACATTGAAGTCCGGGGATGTGGTCGAGGTCCGCTCCGGCAGCCGGGAGATCCCTGGGGTTGTGGGGGCGCTGGAGTCTGTCGATAGCCGTGGGATTCCTGCATGGCTGGAGCTGGATCGGGGCGCATTCAAGGGCACGGTCAAGGCGTTGCCGACCAAGCAGGATGCGGCTGTGCCGGTGAATGAACAACTGGTCGTCGAACTCTATTCTCGGTAATCGTCTCCGGCGCCCTAAATGGGTGCCGGGACGACCACGTTCTTGTGCGCGTCAATTTTGGTGAGACGAAGGGGGGCCCATGATCAAGCTCATGAAAGACTTTCAAATCCCGCTGCGGGTGGAAGTCGAGAAGGACACGCTCACCCCGACCTACGGCAAATTCTCAGCCGAAGCTTTTGAGCGCGGATTCGGTACCACGGTCGGCAACGCCATCCGACGTGTACTGTTGTCAACTCTCACGGGCGCCGCGGTGACGAGTGTGCGCATCGACGGAGTCCTGCATGAATTTTCAACCATTCCCGGGGTCACGGAGGATGTGACCACCATTATCCTCAATATCAAGGCGCTCCGGCTGACGCTGCACGGCGACAAGCCAAAGACCATCCGCCTCCGCAAGAAGGGGCCGGGGGAAGTGAAGGCCTCTGACATCGTTCACGATGGGGATGTGACGATCTTGACGCCTGATCTGCATATCGCCACGCTGGACAAGGATGCCGTGCTCGACATGGAAATGGTCGTGAAAGCCGGTCGGGGCTATGTACCAGCGGAGCGGAACAAGGAGGAAGGGTTGCCGATCGGCGTGATCGCGGTCGATTCGATCTTCTCCCCCGTCAAGCGGGTGAACTTTCAGGTGGAAAACGCCCGTGTGGGGCGCATGACGGATTACGATAAGTTAACGCTTGAGATTTGGACCGACGGGACCATCATCCCGCGGGATGCCTTGTCCACCGCCGCCAGCATCTTGCGCGATCACCTGGATATCTTTATCAACCCAGAGGATCGGGTTGAGGCGAAGGCCGAGGGCGCTCGAGACGAGCAGGCCCAGGCGGTCAATCGAAACCTCTTCCGCAATGTCAGTGAATTGGAATTGTCCGTCCGTGCCGCCAATTGCCTGAAGAATGCCAATATCCGGACGATTGCAGATTTGGTGCAGAAGTCCGAATTGGAGATGCTGAAGACCAAGAACTTTGGTAAGAAATCACTCAACGAAATCAAGGAAATCCTCAACGAAATGGGCTTGGGGCTTGGCATGAAATTGGATTCCGAGGTGCTCCAGACAACCGGCGAGGGGGCAGGCCGTTCGGAAGGGGCCTAAGCGTTTCACCCGCGTCACGACGAAGGAAATCATACCGTGCGACACCGAAAACGAGGGCGACAGTTAGGACGGCAGACGAAGCACCGATGGGCGCTGTTTCGAAGCTTGGTGACGTCGCTGCTTGAACATGACCGGATCGAAACTACGGAGGCGAAGGCCAAGGAGATCCGCGGGTTCACCGACCGCATGATTACCTTGGGGAAGGAAGGGACGCTGGCTGCCCGCCGTCGGGCTCTGACCTTTCTCCGTTACAAACATGTCGTGTCGAAGTTGTTCGATGATACGGCTCCGCGATTCAAGGATCGCAATGGCGGGTATACCCGGATCACCAAGACCCGCCGTCGCGTGGGTGATGGTGCGGAAATGGTGGCCATTGAGCTGGTGGCGCAGGCACAGCCAGCCGCGGCAGGTAAGCCCGACGAGGCCAAGGCAAAGCCCAAGGGCAAGGCCAAACCGGCGGCCAAACCTCAGGCAAAGTCAGAGTCTGGTTCAGGAGCAGGGGGAGATAGCCCCGCCAGTGCCACATAACTGATCCTGCAGTCGTTCGCGACGATGAGAGCCCTGCCTGGTGTGACCATTTCCATTGGTCGCGCCAGGCAGGCGTCGATCCCCCCTTCGTGTTTACTTGCCCTGGGAGCCGTGCTACGATCCTTCAGGTTCTTTCATCACCGGTTCACACTGTTCCCGTGACGTCTTGGCAGCAGTGGGCGCGCCGCTTCCTTTTAGGCCTGGCCGTGGTGTCCAGCGCCTTCCTTGCGTATATCCTCTTGACGCGTACGGACTCCGCGACGCCCTCTTCCGTGGCACGGAAGGAGACGCTGGACCAGGCTGATGCGGGCATGCAGGAGTTCATATTTCGGCAAACCAAGGATGGTGCCTTGCAGTGGGAGGTCAAAGCCAAGCAAGCCAGCCTCTATGAGGAGCGGAATGAGGCATTGTTACAGACCGTGCAAGTGGCCTTGTTGGGGCCCCGGGGGCAGGAATTGACCGTGCACGGTGAGGAGGCACAACTCAATACCGCCACCAAGGATTTTACCCTGTCTAATCGGACCAGCGAGATCGCCGTGCAATTGCAAAGCGGGTACACCGTGTACAGCAATCACCTGCACTGGACTGACAAGGTGCAGGAATTGACCACGGGAGATCCCGTCCGCATCGAGGGCAACGGTCTGCGTATTACCGGGCAGGGGCTTAAGGGGAAGTTGGACCAAGAGGAGTTTCAGGTCCTTGAAAATGTTCAAGTGGATTTTCTTCCTAGTGGTCAGTAGCATGGTGCTCGGTTTTCCTGGTGCGGCGTGGACGCAAGGCAGCGCGGGAAGCAGTGCGCCTGCGGCGCCCCCCGAGGAGAAGACTACCATCACCTCCAAGCGCATGACGGTCAAGAATCAGGAAAGCCGGGCGATCTTTGAAGGCGCAGTGGTGCTGACGCGCGGGCCTCTGGTGGTCCACGCGGACGTCATGGAGGTGTTTTTTCAAACCAGCGACGCGGGGAACGCGACATCACCCAAAGTCCCTGCGGTGTGTCGCACCACCGGTAAGAAGCGGGAAGCGGTGCCGCGGGTGCCGAAGTCGGGCCAGGCGAATGCCTCCATGCCGGCGGTGTCGAATCGGTCGATTTGTCTCATGGAGGCGACCGGCCATGTGGTGATTGAGAAGGATGACGGCCGAGCGACCAGCCGGAGGGCGGTCTATCAAGTCAATGACCGCACGATCATTCTCACCGGTGACCCCGTGGCCTGCCAGCGGGGCACGCGAGTCAGCGGCGACAAGATCACCATGTATTTGGATGATGATCGCAGCGAAGTTGAAGGGGGCTCTCAGGTCATGATCAATCCCGAGGGGGGCCGGTGCTCCCCATGACCGCTACAGGTGAGGTGCCTAAGGTCGCTGGGATGCCGTCACCCGTACCCCAAACCGCGCCGCTGGAACGGCTGGCCGGGGCCGGTTTGGTAAAGAGTTTCAAGGGACGTCGTGTCGTCAAGGGGGTCGCGCTCGACGTGGCGGCCGGGGAGGTCGTCGGGCTGCTGGGTCCCAACGGGGCAGGAAAGACGACCATTTTCGACATGATGGTTGGCCTTTCGCAGCCGGATGAAGGGGTCATCCGGTTAGGGGAGACGGTGATTACCGAACTCCCGATGTACCAGCGGGCGCGCTTGGGTGTGGGCTATTTACCGCAGGAGTCCTCCGTCTTCCGCCGCCTGTCCGTTCAGGACAATATCATGGCTATCCTGGAAATGTTCGTTCCGTCGCGCGCGGAACGCGCACAGCGCCTGGAGGATCTGCTCAAGGAGTTGGATCTGACCCCGCTACGGGCCAGCAAGGCCTATGCCCTCTCGGGCGGTGAGCGGCGGCGATTGGAGATTACGCGCGCGTTGGCCACGCGACCACGGTTTCTGCTGCTTGATGAGCCATTTGCCGGGATCGACCCAATCGCCGTGTCGGAGATCCAACAGATTATTACGCGCATGAAACACAAACAGATCGGGATTTTGATCACGGATCATAACGTCCAGGAGACCCTCTCCATTACCGATCGTGCCTATATCATCAACGAGGGAACGATTCTGGAAGCCGGGGCTCCAGAGGTGATCGTCAATAGTGCTGTGGCGCGAGCGGTATACTTGGGGGAGCGGTTTCAATTGTCGTAAGGTAGTACGCAAGGCCCATGAAACTTCGACTCGATCTCCGGCTCAGCCAGAAGTTGATAATGACGCCGCAGTTGCAGCAGGCGATCAAGCTGCTCCAGCTGTCGCGGCTGGAACTGCAGCAGACGCTGGAGCAACACCTGCTGGAAAATCCGCTGCTCGAGGAGTTGCAGGCGGAGGTCGAGGACCAGGAAGCCCAGGCCGACCCCGAGGCGACGGCGACTCCGGAGCCGCCAGGGCCGAGTACCGGAACCGAACAGGCCGAGCCCCCCGCCACCACCGATGATCGCACGAATCCCGAAGAGCTATCGGCGACTGGGTGGGAGGATTATTTCGACAGCGACCGCCGCGCCGGTGACGTGGAGTATCCCGGGTCCGCACAAGACGAGATGCCGTCCTATGATCAGACGCTGACGGTGTCCAAGTCCCTTGAGGAACACCTCGTGTGGCAGTTGTCCCTCACCCCCACGGACGAGCGGATCAAGTCACTGGCCCGTCTGATCATCGGCAACCTGGAAGATGACGGGTATCTGCGGATCAGCTTGGAAGAAGTAATCGCCGGGACAGATTACACGTTAGCCGAGGCCGAGACGGCCTTGAGCGAGGTTCAGAAATTCGACCCGGCTGGGGTTGGGGCTCGGGATCTCCCGGAATGTCTTCTCCTCCAATTGGGATACCTTGGGCGCGGTCCGATGGGATCAGTCGGGGCTCCGCCCGGTGCGCTCCGAGGCAGTGTCGTGGAATCGGTAATCAAACATCATCTGAAGGACTTGGAGAAGAAACAGTACGCCAAGATTGCCAAGGCTCTGGATATCAGCTGTGAGGAGGTCTTCCAGGCGACCAAAGTCATCGAGGCGCTTGAGCCAAAGCCCGGACGGCCGTTTTCCTCATCCGACAACCATGTCATCGTTCCGGATGTCTTCGTGGTGAAACATGAAGGCGAGTGGGTGGTTTTGCTCAATGACGATGGATTGCCGCGGATGCGCATCAGTCCCTATTACAAACAGCTGTTGGGGGGGCAGGAAGCATCGGGTGAAACCAAGGCGTATTTGGATGAGAAATTGCGGGCGGCCCAATGGGTCTTGCGCAGCATCGAACAGCGCAACAAGACCATCGTGAAGGTGGTGACGAGTATCGTCCAATACCAGCAGGCATTTTTCGACCAGGGCGTAGAAGCGCTTCGGCCGTTGGTGCTCAAGCAGGTGGCCGACGATGTTGGGATGCACGAGTCGACCATCAGCCGTGTCACGGCCAACAAGTATGTCTACTGTCCCCAGGGGATGTTCGAACTCAAGTACTTTTTCAATGCGGGGCTGCAGCGGGCCGATCAGCAGGGCGAAATGCTCTCGTCCGTGACGGTGCGAGAGATGATTCGGAAAATGGTAGCGGAGGAGGATGCCGCGCATCCCTTGAAGGACGAGGAGATTGCCGACCGGCTGCGCCGCCAGCAGATCCTTATCGCTCGGCGCACGGTGGCGAAGTATCGGGCTGAAGAAAACATTCCTTCCGCGAGTCAACGCAAGCGGTTCTTCTAGGCCGTCCAGCAGAATCCCCCGATCGGGCTGGTTTTCCGCGTTGCGCCGCGAAGGCAGAGCGGCAAGATATGGGGCGACGAACCTATCGTCCAGTTCAGGACCCAGTGAAGGAGACGTGCCGATGAGTGTGTCCATTACCGGCCGCCACGTGGTGGTCACGCCGGCGTTGCGCCGCTACGTCGAAGACAAGGTCGAGCGGTTGAATCGGTTTGGTCTTGACTTGCATCAGGTGCAGGTCATCATTGCCGTGGAGAAATTCCGCCACCACGCGGAAGTGATCTGTGTCCTCAACCGGAGACGGTACCGGGCCAAGGCCTCGTCCAAGGAAATGTACGCGTCCATCGATTTGATGGTCGACAAGATCGAACGCCAGTTGCGGGACAAGAAGTCCCGCCTGGTCAGTCACAAAGGGAAGGGGCGGCGTCGGCCGGTGCCGGTAGCGGATGAGGACGCCGCGCCTCAGACGCCCGTGGTGAGCGTGGTGCGCGCCACCGCCCCGATGCTCTTGCGGGACGAGGCGATCGGCCTGCTGGCGCGCCATCCAGATCGTCCCGTTGTCTTTGTGGACGAAGAAAGTCAGGAATTGAGCGTTCTGCAGAAATTGCCGGACGGGCGTCTGGAATTGATGGTGCCGCAACGGAAACGGGTGCGTGGCGGCGGATGAGCGAATTCCACCTCAATATCGTCAGCGGGTTGTCCGGATCCGGGAAAACCCATGCCCTCAAGTGTTTCGAGGACGAAGGGTATTTTTGCGTGGACAATCTCCCGCCCGCGCTGTTGCCGACGTTTGTCGAGCTGTGCCGCCAACAGGGCGGCGAACTCCGGAATGTCGCCCTCGGGATCGACATTCGGGAACGGGCGTTTCTCGGCGATCTGAAGGACAACCTCGATCGGGTCCGGGAGCGGGGTTTCAAGTTTCGCCTGATTTTCTTCGAGGCGCGCGAGGATGTATTGGTGCGGCGGTTTTCGGAGTCCCGGCGGCCGCACCCTGTGTTGCCGAACGCCCCCTTGCTGGATGCCGTGCGCTATGAACGGGAGCGGATGCAGGAACTGCGAGCCGCGGCGGACCGCATCATCGATACGTCCGATTTGACCGTCCACGAACTTAAAGCGGTCCTCACCCGCTATGTCCACAAGGAGGCGGCCGGGCGTCGAATGACCGTCTCCCTGGTGACCTTCGGGTACAAGTTCGGGGTACCCTACGATATCGATTTGCTGTTTGACGTCCGGTTCATGCGCAACCCCTATTTCCAGGAGGAGCTGAAGCCACGAACCGGCGAGGATGCCGAGGTTCAGCGCTACGTGTTGCAAGATGAGTCCTCAGCGAAGTTTGTCGACATGGTTCTGGAGATGCTCCGCTTCCTTCTTCCCCTCTTCGAGCGAGAACGCCGAAGCTACTTGAATATCGGCATCGGATGCACCGGGGGCCGCCATCGGTCCATCGCCGTGGCCTGCCGGGTCCGGGATGCCCTGGTGGCCACAGGCGTCGAGCCGATTCTCTTCCACCGCGATATTCACAAAGTCTGACCCCTCCGTTCCGATCCGGCTCCTGCAGGGAAAAGCGCTTTTCTTGACAGCTAGAGGGCATGAACTATACTTGGCATTGTCCGCACAAGCTAAGTACTTCAGGGCTTGTCCGCGGGTCCCACGATAATTGTCAGTAGGGGCAAGGACGTGGGGAGCGAGTCAAGGCGACCTGACGCATCCCGTCCGGCGATAAGGAGTCGGAACTCATGCTAGCGCAACTTCGCAACGCCCTTTCCACGGATTTCGTTTCGTTGTTGGCTCCCAAGCGGCTGCTGGTAGGGCTGGACATCGGTTCCAGCTCAATTAAGGTCGTTCAATTGAAGGAAGCCAAGGGGCGCTATGTCCTGCAGAAATACGGGATGAAGCCGCTGGAGCCCGAGGTCATCGTCGATGGGACGGTGATGGATGAGGGGCGGGTCGTGGCGGCCATCAAAGAGTTGCTGGACGAGCAGGGGATCAAGCAGAAGAACGTGGCCATCTCTATCTCGGGCCATGCCGTCATCGTGAAGAAGATCAGCTTGCCACCCATGCCGGATGAGGAACTGGAAGGGCAAGTGAAGCTGGCCGCCGAGCAGTACATTCCGTTCGATATCAATGAAGTCAATCTGGACTTTCATGTGCTGAACCCCGGCGAAGCGGGGGATGAGGGCGATGGGCAGATGTCCGTGCTGTTGGTCGCGGCCAAGAAAGACAAAGTCAATGAGCTCTGCGAGTTGGTGAAGACGGCTGGCTTGACGCCCGTCGTCATGGATGTGGACGCCTTCGCCATCCAGAACATGCATGATGTCAACTATCCGGGCTCCAAAGGCGAGGTCACGACGGTGGTCAACGTCGGGGCCAGCGTGATGAACATCAACATCATGCGCAATGGGGCCTCGCTGTTTACGCGGGACATCCCCTTGGGCGGCAACAAGTACACCGAGGCGGTCCAACGCGAATTGGGCCTGTCGTTCGAAGAGGCTGAGGAGATCAAAAAGGGATCGCGGAAGCGGGCGGACCTCGAAGACTCCGTCCATATGGTGCTGGATACGGTCAACGCCGAAGTGGCCTCCGAAATCGCCCGCACGATCGATTACTACCGGAGCACCACGGGTGAAGGCGAAGTGGAGCGCCTTCTGCTGTGCGGCGGCGGGGCCAAGGTCAAGGGGCTGGTGGAGCAACTCCAGGAGCGAATGCAGGTCTCCGTGGAGTTGGCCAATCCGTTCGGAGAGATCGATTGTTCGGGCTGCGGGGACGACGTGGCATTTGATGAGATCGGGCCGATGGCCGCCGTCGGAGTCGGACTGGCGCTCCGCGCAATGGGGGACTGATGATTCGCATAAACCTGATCGCTGGCCCTCGGGCCAAGAAGACGCAATCCAGCCGCCAACTCGACTCCCGGGTCGAAGGGCTCATGGTGGTGGCCGTGTTGTTGGTCACGCTCATGGCTTGTTGGATGTATGTCAGTTCCGTTCAGGCCGAGCGGGAAGCCAAAGAGCAGGAGAAGCGCGACAAAGACACGCAGGTGGCCGCCCTCAAGGAGAAGGTCAAGCAGGTCCAAGACTTCGAGGCGAAGAAGAAAGTCCTTGAGGATAAGAATCGCATCATTGACCAGCTGGAAAAGGCGCGAGGCGGGCCGGTCAAGGTTTTGGATCAGGTGAGCCGCAGCCTCGATCCGCTCAAGCTCTGGCTTCTCAAGCTAAGCTTGAACAACGGGATGATCGAGGTGGAGGGGCGGGCATTGACGAACGACGACATCGTCGAATTCGTCAACAATCTTCGCCGCACCGACTCGTTCAATAGCATCCAGCTGATCGAGTCCCGGGCCTCGACGGAAAACAAGATCAATCTGTATTCCTTCAAACTCAAATTCGCCCTGAAGGCCTGACCATGCAAATGCCAAAGTTCAGTCTCAGCGCGCTGCAAGGTATCCCGTTGGCCCAAAAGCTGGGTCTGCTGGTCTTGGTCGTGGCCGCGGTGGTTGGAGTCACTTATTACTATTTTGTCGAGCCGGAAGAGACTCAAATCGCCACGCTGACGACCCAGATCGGGCAATTGGACTCCGAAATTCAAACCTTGACCATCAAAGTCAAACATCTCGATGAGTTGATCGCGGCGAGCAAGCAACTCGAAATCGAACTGGCGCGGAAGAAAGAGAAGCTGCCTCCCGCCGAGGAAGCCGTGATGTTGCTCAAACAGCTGTCGGACCTGGGGATTCGACTCGGGCTGGATATCAAGCTCTGGAAGCCGGGAGCGCCCAGCGAGGATCCGTCGAAGCTCTTCGTCAAGATGCCGGTCAATGTGGAGGTCACGGGCAACTATCACACCGCCGCGCTGTTTTTCGACCGCGTCAATCATATGCCGCGGATTATCAATGTCTCCGATCTGAAGATGGGCGAACCCAATATGTCACAGGGACGGGTCGTCACGAAGACCGTGTTTGACCTGATCGCGTATGCGGCACCGGAAGACCGGCCCGTTGCCGTGGCAGCGGCGTCTGGTGCGGTTAAGCCGACGCCCGGGGCGACAGCCACGCCTCCGCCGAATTCATCCACCCCTGCACCTGCGGGAGCGAAGTGATGCGACAGACCCCATTTTCTCAGCCAATGATCGCAGGTCTGATCTGGGTGGCTGGGTGCACCGCGGTCGCGCTGCTGGAGTGTCCCACGTCCGTCTCTGCTCAGCCGGTCTCAGAAGCCAAAGCGACCGGCGAATTGACGCCGGCCCGGCCGGCCTCGATACCGCTGAAGCCGATCGGGGACGTGCAGTTGGAACGCCCGTCGCTGCCGCCCTCGGATCCGATTCCCGGGCTCATGCCCCCGCAGGCTGAGGGGGCAATCCCGCCGGAGCTGCCGGAAGCCAATACCTACGATCCATCCGGACGACGCGATCCGTTTTTGGCCTTCATTCAATCCTTGGAAGCGAAGAAGGAGGAGGCCAACCTGCCGCCGTTGCAGCGCGTCAGCCTCACGGAGATCAATTTGGTGGGTGTCGTGTGGGGCGGCTACGGATACACCGCCATGGTCCAGACTCCGGACGGCAAGGGCTATGCGGTCCGTCGCGGGACCCATATGGGTCCGAATAACGGGATCGTCACCTCTGTGACCGAGCGCGGGTTGATCGTTGTGGAGCGCTTTACCGACATCTACGGGAAGAAGCAGGAGCGGGAGTTTGTCAGACTACTTCATCAGAAAGAGGGTTCAGAATGAAACGGCATACTATTCTCACCGCTGCGATTGCATTCACGCTCGGGACGGCCGCGACCGGAGTGTCGGCGGCAGCCCTCGATCTTGGACCGAATGCGCAAGGCCGATCCTCGGCGCTGTCCGGCATCGGGGTGGAACGGTTGCCGGATCGCCTCCGCATTACGGTGGACGGCCTCAAAGAGTCGGCCACCTATCAGGTGGGGCAGAGCCACGTGCCGCCCATGGTGAGTCTTGCCGTGGACAACGCGGAGGCGGCGGCAAGCGGAGAGATGGTCATCGACCAGGCTCCCGTTCGCCGCGTGGTGCGCGATCAGGTGGCACTTCCGAACAAGGGGACCCGCCTGGTCTTCCAACTCACCGAGCACGTGGTGCCCGAGATCACCCGGACGGCCAAAGGGATCCAGGTCGATTTCCCAACCCGGCAAATCGTGGGGGCTACGGCGACGGTAATTACCGGCATCAATGTCCACGCGATGGCCGGAGAGACCGCCGTGCAGGTGTCCGGAGACGGCCGTCTGACCTATGAGGCCCATATGGCTTCCGGGAACCGGTTGGTCGTGGACGTCACCGGGGTGACGACCACCCTGACGTCTCCCGTGCGCGGCGAAGCCAAGGGGCTGGTGGAGCGAGTCCGCGTCGGCCGGCACAGCGACAAAGTGCGGTTGGTGTTCGATCTGGGTGGGCCAAGCCATTATGTGATCGATGGCGGGGCGCGGGGGCTGACAGTACGATTGTCCAAAGACCAAGAACAGGAAACCAGTCACGCTGTCGCGCTCGATGCCGAGGGATTTGCCGGCTCCTCGGCCGCGCCGACGGAGAAGGCATCCCGCCCCCAGGCCGCCGAGCTGACGAACTCGATTCCGGTCACCAAGGTCTCGCGCCTGACGGCGGCCCAACCCTTCGGGCTGGCGGTCAAGCCACAACTGGCTCAAATGGCGAACATCAGCGACAATCCCGCCCGTGATGAAGCGGTCGTGGATCAACCGCATTACGTCGGTCGCCGCATGTCGCTCGATTTTCAGGCCGCCGAGATCACGAACGTGCTTCGGTTGATTGCCGAAGTCAGCGGGTTCAACATCGTGGTCGGCGAAGGAGTCAAGGCCAAGGTGACGATGAAGATCGTCAATGTCCCCTGGGACCAGGCCCTGGACATGCTCCTGAAAATGAACGGCCTGGGGATGATCAAGCAGGGCAACATCGTGTGGGTAGACACGCTCTCCAACATCGCCAAGCAGCAACAGGAGGAGGCGAACGCAAAGAATTCCAAGTCGGCGGCCGAGGAGCTGGTCACGCGGATTTTCTACCTGCGCAATGTCCAGGCGCAGGAGGTGCAGCAGTCCCTCCGGCAGTACATTACGAGCCGCGGCCAAATGCAGTTCAACGCGGGCAGCAACGCGCTGATCGTGCGGGACGTGGAATCCAAGATGGGCGTCATCAAGCAGATGATCGACGGCTTGGATATTCAGGTGCCGCAGGTCGAAATCGAAGCTCGCGTGGTTCAGGCCAATACCAACTACACCCGATCGTTGGGCATTCAATGGGGCTTCAGCAACGTAAACCAACTCGGGAGCAGCAACGGCGTGGCAAACTTCCGGGCAGGGACCACCGGCCCGTTCGGTGCGCCGGAGGGCAACTGGTTGGTCAATTTGCCGGCCTCCGTGGCCGGTCTGACACCTGCCCCAGCGCTCGGGTTTCAATTCGGAAAGGCCGATGGGGCCTTGCTGGACTTGCGATTGTCCGCGGGAGAGGCGTTGGGGTTGACCAAGGTGATCGCCTCGCCCAAGATCACGACCTTGGACAAGCGCGATGCCCGGATCTCTCAGGGTGAATCCATTCCGTTCCAGACGACGTCGCTGCAGGGGACGCAGACCACCTTTGTCGACGCGAACCTGGAATTGCAGGTGACCCCGCAAATTACGTCGCGGGACCCGAATGAGGTCGCCAAGCAGATCATGATGAAAGTGCGGGCCACCCGCAATGCGGTGGGCGCGCGCAGCAACCCGGCCGGGCCCAGCATCGACAAGCGTGAAGCCAACACCCAGGTGTTGGTCCGCGATGGCGAGACCATGGTCATCGGCGGCGTCTATGTCGATCAGCAGCAGAACAACGTGAACGGCGTGCCCTATCTCTCCCGGATTCCGGTTCTGGGATGGTTGTTCAAGAATAAGGTGGAGGATATCGCCAGACAGGAATTGCTGATCTTCCTCACACCCAACATCGTCAAGAGCTAACGAACGGCGCAGCCCGGCGGTTCTCCAGGAGCCGCCGGGCCCGTCACCGATTCCAGTCCCCTTCCCCGCGTTTCCATTTCCTCCAAACCGATCTGTCCCCGTCGACCGCCCCTCGGGGCGTGGCTGGCATTTCCACGGTCACTTACGGTACAGTGTCCGGTGCATTCCGGCGCACCGACGCGCCGTGACAACCCATCGGTTTTGTTGATCTATGTTGCGATATCTCAATGCGGGTGAATCCCATGGCAAGGCCCTGCTTGCCGTGATCGAGGGCGTGCCGTCCGGGCTTCCTCTTTCGGCCGAGGCGATCAATCAGGATTTGGCGCGGCGCCAGAAAGGGTATGGCCGTGGGGGCCGCATGCGAGTGGAGCAGGACCGGGTGGAGTTCTATTGTGGGGTCCGAAAAGGCTTCAGCATCGGCAATCCTATCGGGCTCATGGTGGCCAACAAGGATTGGGAGAATTGGCGCGACGTCATGGCTTCGGAGCCTGGGCCCGTGCCGACTGAAAAAGTTGTCACGCGTCCGCGTCCCGGACATGCCGACTTGGTGGGGGCCATCAAGTATGGGCACCAGGACGTGCGAAATGTCTTGGAAAAGGCCAGTGCTCGGGAGACCGCGGTCAGAGTGGCGATCGGGGGGATCGCCAAAGCGATGCTGGCCCAATTCGGCGTTCGGATTGTGAGCTATACGACCGAAATTGGGGGTGTGCAGGCCAAGCCGTCGGCCGATCCCCTCGAGGCCTATGAGAAGGCCGAAGGGTCCGACGTCCGGTGCGCGGATCCGGAGGCCGGTGCGAAAATGATCGAACGGATCCGGACGGCGAAGCACCAGGGGGACAGTTTAGGAGGCGTGTTCGAAGTCGTCGCCCTGAACGTGCCCATCGGGCTCGGCACCTATGCCCAGTGGGATCGTCGGTTGAGCGCGCGTCTGGCCATGGCCGCCATGAGCATTCAGGCCATGAAAGGCGTCGAGATCGGGATGGGGTTTGAGTCCGCCCGACGATTCGGGTCGGAAGTGCATGACGATATCTACTACGATCACACGGCGAAGGCGTTTGTACGAAAGACCAACAATGCCGGCGGGCTCGAGGGCGGCATTACAAACGGCCAGCCTATCGTCATTCGGGTGGCGATGAAGCCGATCGCCACGTTGTACAACCCAAAACAGAGTGTCGATATCAAGACCAAAGAGGCCTTCGAGGCGACAGTGGAACGCTCGGACATCTGTACCGTTCCGGCGGCGGGTGTCGTTGGCGAAGCGGTCATTGCCTTCGAACTGGCGAATGCGTTTGCCGAAAAGTTCGGTGGCGACACCATCGACGAAATGAAGCGGAATTTCGACGCCTATCAAGCCTACGTGCGCGATTTTTAGGTCCCATCCGTGTGGTGCCGCCTGTCCGGCCCCGTCTCGCAGGCGGAAGGCCTTCCGCAGGCCGCACACGGGTGTCGTGATCGCAGGGCTAAGCATCTGTCCATGCATCGACACCGGCATCGTTGTGTCCATGTGAACGGGTGATGACAACCACCCCTCCACTTGTCGTGCCGGTCCCCTTGGGCGACCGCAGCTACGACATCACGATTCAGTCTGGCCTGTTGACAGAGGTCGGGGCACAGCTTCGTCGCCTGGGTGCCAAAGGTATCGTCGGGGTGCTGACCGATACCCACGTGGGGCCGCTGTATGCTCGCGCCGTGACCCGCTCTCTGAAGGCGGCGGATTTGTCCCCCCTCGTAATCACCGTGCCGGCCGGCGAACGGGCCAAGACCATTCGGTGGTGGGGAACCGTCCTTGACCGCCTGGTGGCGGCGCGGCTCGAACGTAGTTCCTTCCTGGTTGCGCTGGGCGGCGGTGTGGTCGGAGACCTGACGGGGTTTGTGGCGGCCAGTTACCTTCGCGGGATGCCGTTCGTGCAGATCCCGACCTCGGTCATTGCACAAGTCGACTCCAGTGTCGGCGGCAAGACAGGCCTCAACCATCGGAGCGGGAAAAACCTGATCGGAGCGTTTTACCAGCCGCGTGCGGTGTTGATCGATCCCGCGACCTTGCGCACGCTCCCGAAGCGGGAATTGATCGGTGGGATGGCCGAAGTCATCAAATATGGCGTGATTCAGGACGCCGAGTTCTTCACGTTTCTCGAAGACCACATGCCCGCCGTGTTGGCGCTGGAAGCGGATGCCGTGGGCCGGATCATCCAGCGCGCCTGCCAGTTGAAGGCCGAAGTCGTGGCGGCCGATGAACGGGAAGGGGACCGGCGGCGCATCCTCAATTTTGGGCATACCATCGGGCACGCCTTGGAAACGCTCGGACGGTATCGGACACACATTCATGGCGAGGCGGTGGCCATTGGGATGGTGCAGGAGGCGGCGTTGGCCGCCGCATCGGGATGGTGTGGAGCCGAGGTCGCGGAACGGATCGCGTCGCTGGTGACGGCGGCGGGCCTGCCAGCCCGAATGCCCCGTTGCACGGAGCTGCAGTTGTGGAACGCGATGCAGCACGACAAGAAGGTGGTGGGCGGCACGGTCTATGGCGTGTGGCCTCAGCGAATCGGGGCGGTGCGAATCGAGCCGCTCCATCGGGATGCCTTCGGTCGCTGGTTTCGGGGACAGAAAACGGGGAAAGGCTAAGATGGCGGCTCGAACGACGGCGCTGCAGCGGGCCCAGCAGGCCCTGCGCATGAAATCACGGGAAGTCGAAGTCCTTCATCGCATCAGCGAGTCGATCAGCAATACGCTGGATCTGGAGGCCGTGCTCCGACACATCGTCGAGGTGGTGGTGGAAGTCACTTCGGCCGACGCGTGCTTGCTGTACTTGCTGTCTGACACCAAAGACGAGTTGGTGCTCCGGGCCTCGAAAAACCCCCATCCGAAACTGATCGGGCGTATCACCATCGGCATGGGGGAGGGAATTACGGGATATGTCGCTCGGGAACGGACGAGCGTGGTGATCCCCAACAACGCGAGCGACGACTCCCGCTTCAAGTTTTTTCACAATCTGCCGGAGGATCGCTACCAGGCCTTCGTGTCTGTGCCGATCTTGACCAAGAAGGAAGTCGTCGGCGTCATCAACGTGCAACACAAACGGTCCCGCCGCTACGACGCCGATGAACTGGCGCTGCTGACCACGATCGCCAATCAAGTGGGTGGCGCGATCGAGAACGCCCGGCTTTACGAAGAAATGCGGCGCAAGGCATTGCAGGTTGAAACGCTCTCCCAGGTCTCCGAGACCGTCACCTCCAATCGGTTGATCGAGGACGTGTTTCAGCTGATCGTGGCCATGGTGGCCCAACTGATGAATTCCAAGATCTGTTCGATCATGCTGTTGGACCAAGAGAAGGGCGAATTGCGGATCGTGGCCACCCAGAGTTTGAGTGAGGCCTACCGGCGCAAGCCGAACTTGCGCATCGGCCAGAGCATCAGCGGCCGGGCGCTGCAAGAACGGCGGCCCATTATCGTGCCGGATGTTGCGGCGGAGCGGGACTACATGTTCCCGGATATCGCGAGGAAAGAGGGGCTTCGGTCGTTGTTGTCGGTTCCAATGCAGGTGCGCGACAAGATGGTGGGCGTCATCAATACCTACACCTCCGTGCCACATCAATTCACCGGCGAGGAAACGAAGATTCTCCAGGCGATTGCCAATCAGGCGGCCATTGCGATCGAACACACCACGCTGCTCGACAAGTCATTTGAAATGCAGGAAGCCCTGGCGGTCCGAAAGGTCGTCGAGCGGGCCAAGGGGTACCTAATGCGGACCCGGCGGCTCTCCGAGGAGGACGCGTTTCGTTTGATCCAGCGCCAAAGCATGGCGATGCGCAAATCGATGCGGGAGGTCGCCGAGGCCATCCTGCTCGCGGGCGAAATCGAAGACAGGGCCGGAGGGGATGGCCGCCGGGCTTAGGCACCGTGCTGGGGAACGGATGCGCCTGTGCCTGGAACCGACCAGGCGCGGCTATCGTGGAGGGAGCGCGTCCCGATGGCGCCGAAGTTGGTGCAGTTCTTCCCGTAGGCGCTCCAATTCAAGATCCTTCTTGATCACCAAGTCCTTGAGGTCGCGCATCTCTTCGGCCGTGGTGCGAGGAGGCTGCCCCGGTGTGCCCTGGGTCGGTTCTCCCTGGACTGGCGCAGGTGGTGCGGAAGGGGGGCTCGGTGGGTGGACGCGCGCCGGTGCGGTGGTGGCCGAGGGCAGCGGAGGGGGCACCGCTTGCGGGGAGAGGGCGGAGTAGTCAATGATCAGCGAGGGCCAATTTCCCCCTGACGGCCAACGTGATTGACGATACGATTCAGGACGGAGCGCTGCGGCAGGCTGAAAGGTCAACTGGCGGCCGACCAAGTTGGCAGAGCGCCCGTCTGCGCCTGTTGGGAAGGCAGTGGAAAGATTGCCCGTGCGGTCCCGATAGCCGAGGAGTGTGAGGTAGAGCGACCGGCCGTACAGGTACAGCCCGCCGGAGGTGACCTCGGCGACGGATGTGGGGGCCGGGCGGGGACTAGGTCCCACATCCGCCCCTGGCCCGGTCTGGCCGGGCGGATCGTGCCGGACTCGAAAGAGCACCACCTGGGACGGTCGGGCCTGGAGGAGGGCGGCCCCGATGGCCGGAGCCAACAAGGCCACCTCCGGCTCGTTGAAGACGGCAGAAGGCGGTGACCCTGTGGGACCACCCCCCTCGTCGATCCGTGCCGAGATCTGAACGCCCCGCAAGGCGGCAGCCAGGATCGATGGATTGAGGGAGACCGGATGGGCGGCATCCAGCCCGCTCGATCGGCGAAACGCTGCCGTGGATCCACGATCCGGCACCTCTTCAAGCAGGACCATCCCCTGCGGGCTTTCGGTGAACACCGTGCGTTGCGGGGAAAAGACGGAGCAGCCGGCGGTACCGGACAGGGTTGCGAAGAGGGTGAGCAGTGCCCAGATATTCATGCCAGTACGCACAGAGTCACCTTTCCCGCGTCCCCTTGCACTGAGATCAGGAGAAGAAGACGTCGACGGTAGTGTAGCATCGGGTCCTGTCTGGCGCCATCTTTGCCTGGGAGGGGCTTCAGTGCGGGCCGGTCAGCCGTGTGGGCCCGCTCCGGCCAGGCCCCGCTCAACACACGTAAGGGACGCTGCGTATCCGGCGTGAGGGCCCTGTTTGACAAACTGTGACAGAGCCTGGTATAAGGCCGGAGCTTCTGGGACAACGTCGTCTCAAGCGTGGGTTCATACATAGTGACCAGGGACAATGGCGTCCTCGTGTTCCTCCAAGACGGAGAGGAATCGAGGGCGTTTTTTTTTGCCCCGAGGTCGTTCCGATCTGCCGAGGACGGGCAGGCTGTGCTGAGGGAGGCGGTACGGGGTGGTGGGGGCACGGGTGACGGGAGGAGACCGGAGGGGAGCCATGCCAACCAGTAGGACACGATCGAGTCTGCGACCGTTCCGGATCGCCATGGCGCAGATCAATCCGACCGTGGGTGACCTGGCCGGAAATCTCGCGCTGATCGCCCGATGGATCAAAGAGGCGCGGGCGGCCAAGGCCGACCTGGTCGCATTTCCTGAATTGGCGCTCACCGGCTATCCGCCCGAGGACCTGCTCCTCAAGCCACGGTTCGTGGCCGATACCCGTCGGGCCCTCCAGGCGCTGCTGTCCCACTGTCGCGGGATCGCAGTGGTCGTGGGATATGTGGCGCAGGATCTGGAGGGGGCAGGCCGGGGCCGCGCGATGAAAGCCTCGTTCGGAGAGCGAGGGCCGTTGTTCAATGCGGCCGCGATGATCGTCGATCGGCGACTGGTAGCCACTTATGCCAAGCACCATTTGCCCAACTACGGCGTGTTCGATGAGAACCGATATTTCCATCCTGGCCGCATGCATCACGTGTTCGTCCTGAACGGGACCTGTTTGGGGCTCAACATCTGTGAAGACATTTGGCACCCGGAGGGGCCCACCAAGGTGTTGGCGGCTGCGGGGGCGGACATCATCGTCAACATCAATGCGTCGCCGTTTCACATGGGCAAGAGCCGGCAGCGGGAGCAAATGTTGTCCACACGTGCCCGCGACTACCATGTCCTCGTGACCTATACGAACATGGTCGGCGGCCAGGATGAATTGGTGTTCGACGGCAACAGTGTCATCGTGGATCCGTCGGGGGAGGTGGTGGCGCGCGCCAAGGCCTTCGAGGAAGACCTGTTGGTGGCCGATGTGAACGGACAAGCCGTCGGTCGCGCGCGTTTGACCCGAGGACGGCAGACCATCGCGGCCCTGCGGCTCTCCGGCCGGGTGGAGCGGCATGTTGTACGGTCGTCGCATCTGCCCGGCGGGAAACGCCCCCGGCTGACCCCCGCCTTGGTGCCGCCAGTGGAGTCGCTCGAGGAAGTTTATCGCGCGTTGGTACTGGGGGTGCGGGACTATGTGCGGAAAAACGGCTTCCGCCGTGTGGTGATCGGGTTGAGTGGGGGGATCGACTCCGCGCTGACGGCGGCCATTGCGGTGGATGCGCTTGGGGCCGAAAACGTGCTCGGGCTGTTCATGCCGTCGCCCTATACGTCCCAGGAGAGTCAGGAGGATGTGGCGGACCTGTGTGTGCGGTTGGGGGTCGAGTGCTGTACGTTGCCGATTACGCCCGTCTTTGAGTCCTATCGTGCCTCGCTGGCCGCGTCCTTCGAAGGGCGGCCATCCGATGTGACGGAGGAGAACGTGCAAGCGCGAATCCGGGGTAACTTCCTGATGGCCTTTTCCAACAAGTTCGGACATTTGGTCCTGACGACGGGAAACAAAAGCGAAATGAGCGTCGGGTACGCGACGTTGTATGGCGACATGGCGGGCGGGTTCGCGGTCATCAAGGACGTGCCCAAGACGCTGGTCTACGACCTGGCGCGGTTCCGCAACCGCCAGGGCACGACCCCCGTCATTCCCAAGCGGGTGATCGATCGGGCGCCGACCGCCGAGTTGCGGCCGAATCAGCGGGATGAGGATTCACTGCCGCCTTACCCGGTGCTCGATCCGATTCTCAAGGCCTATGTGGAAGACGATTGTGGGTTGGACGATATGACGGCCATGGGTTTCGATCGGTCGACGGTGGAGCGAGTGGTGAGTTTGGTCGATCGAAGCGAGTACAAACGGCGGCAGGCACCCGTAGGAATCAAGATCACACACAGGGGGTTGGGAAAGGACCGGCGAATGCCGATTACGAATCGGTATCGGAATCAGTGAATCCGTGCGTGTCTGCGGGGTCGAAGCGGCCCGCAGGCGAGGGGCGTGGGGCCGACAATGGCGTCGGCCCGAGGGACTGGCAATGGCGCCAGGAGATCGATGTGGGAAGGCCGTTCGATTCGAACGGTGGGTGAGCAGTGCACTATCATCTCTTGAGGAGGCGTCATGAAGCGGTTCCGAAGCACTTGGCTGAGTTGGGTGGCAGGCGTGTTGACGGCGGCGGGGGTGTGGGTGGCTCCTGAGCGACCGGTGTTCGCAGCGGATGACTTGCTGGATACGACCAAGCATCCGGTCTCGGTCACGATGGCCATGCAGGCCGACAGCTTTTTCGGTTTCAATCCGGCCGTGTACGGCACCTATGGGCTGACGAAGAACATGGCGTTGGCCTTCAATGTGACCTACTGGACGGACATCCAGGGACTGGGCGTTCATGATGCGAATCCGTGGCTGGAATTCGATCTGGGCGTCAACTTGCGGTTTCTGGATGATCGGCTCTCGATCACCCCGATGATCGGTACGGTGCATGGGCAGCTGTTGTCCTCCCGTGGCGGGACGTTCCCCAAAGGCGGAGGCAGCCGCAGCGAGCGCACGACGGCGTTCGACGGGTGGGTGCCCAATTTGACGATGAACTACCTCGACGATCGGTTCGAGGGTGAGTTCTATATGGGCTACTACAAGGCCGGGCGAAACGAGGGCGGATCGCCCGGAGGAGCGGGCAGTGCCTGCACGTCGGACTTTCCGGACTGCCGCACGGGGAATCGCGGAACCTGGGATTTTCTGCACTGGTGGGTGAACGCGGGCTACCGCATGAACAGCATGTGGTCCGTCGGGGTGCACTACGAGCAATTGTTGAGCACGCGCGACAATAGCGCGCCGGGCGCGGCGCAGGATTACTACCGCTGGATCGGTCCCTATGCGGAAATGAAGCTAGCCGGCAGCATGGCGCTCCGGTTTACCGTTGGGCGCGACCTCACGGACAATCAGGACTTCTACAAGATTAAGTTTACGAAGACGTTCTAGTAGAGTGTGCGGGAGTGGGGCGTTGCCCGCTCCCGCACCAACACTGTCGTGTGGTCGTGAGGGAGGCTTGCATGGACAGCGATCGGAGAGGAGCCAGCGAAATGGGGGCCTGGCTGCTGGGCCTGGGATTGCTGGGACTCGGTGTGGGGTGGCCGGGGCTGGTTGGGGCAGAGACGGCCGGCAGCGGGGCGCTCAAGGCGGATACCGGCGACACGGCGTGGGTGTTGGCTTCGTCGGCCTTCGTGTTGGCCATGACCGTGCCGGGTCTGGCCTTGTTTTATGGGGGCCTCGTCCGCAAGAAGAATGTGCTGGCCACGATCATGCACAGCCTGAGTATCTTGTCCGTGGTCTCAATCCTGTGGATCGTGGTCGGGTATTCCCTGGCGTTCGGGCCTGATCGGGGGGGCTTCATCGGAGGGCTGGAATGGATCTTCCTGGACGGTGTGGGGTTGGACCCTCATCCGACCTATGGCCCGACCATTCCGCACGAAGCGTTCATGATGTTCCAGTTGATGTTTGCGGCCATCACGCCTGCGCTGATCACCGGGGCGTTTGCCGAGCGGATTCGCTTCAGCGCCGTGCTGCTGTTCAGTCTCCTCTGGTCCTTGTTGGTCTATGCCCCGGTGGCCCACTGGGTCTGGGGGGGCGGGTGGTTGAGCGCATTGGGGGCGTTGGACTTTGCCGGGGGAGCGGTGGTGCACATCAGTTCCGGAGTCAGCGCCTTGGTGTGTGCGCTGGTGTTGGGACAGCGCCGTGGCTATGGGACGGACTATATGGCGCCGCACAACCTTCCGCTGACCCTGCTCGGGACCGGGCTGCTCTGGTTTGGCTGGTTTGGGTTCAATGCTGGGAGCGCCCTCGGGGCGAACGGGGTAGCCGTGACGGCCTTCGTCGCGACTCATATCGGGGCGGCCGCCGGGGGGGTCGTCTGGATGGGAGTCGAATGGTGGCATCGGGGAAAGCCCACGGTCTTGGGTATGGCGAGCGGTGCGGTGGCGGGGCTGGCGACGGTGACGCCGGCGTCCGGGTACATCGGCCCATTTTCTGCCTTGATAATCGGCGCGATGGCTGGGGTGTTATGCTACTTGGCAATTGTGTGGAAGGGGCACTTCGGCTATGATGACGCGCTCGATGTCGTGGGAATTCATGGGGTTGGCGGGGTCTTTGGCATTCTGGCCACGGGTGTGTTCGCCTCGAAAACGGTGAACGCGGGCGGGGCGGATGGTCTCTTATTCGGCGGGATGACGTTATTCGGGGTACAGGCGCTGATGGTGGTCGCGATCGGTGCCTTTTCCGCTGTCGTCAGTTATGTCTTGCTCAGACTCGTGGATGCAGCGGTGACGCTGCGGGTGGCGCCCGACGATGAGACCAGCGGCCTGGACCTCTCCGCGCACAACGAGCGAGCCTATTCGTAAGGTCTGTGCGGGGAATGGCGGGTGGGCCACCCGCCCGGTGGCGCAAATCCGATGACTGCCGGCGAAGGATAACCGAACGTCTGCCTGGGAGGCGAGGAGCATGAAACTTGTCGAGGCGATCATCAAGCCCTTCAAATTGGATGAGGTCAAAGACGCGCTGTTGGAGATCGGCATCCAAGGCATGACCGTGACGGAGGTTAAGGGCTTCGGACGCCAAAAAGGACACAAGGAAACCTATCGCGGGCAGGAATATACGATCGAGTTCGTCCCCAAGGTCAAAGTCGAGGTCGCAGTCACGGATGCGCAAGTGCCGCGCGTGCTGGAGACGATTGCGCGGAGCGCCAAGACGGGAAGCATCGGGGACGGAAAGATCTTCGTGCGCGATCTCACCAATGTCGTGCGAATTCGAACCGGCGAGACCGGGGAGACCGCCTTGTGACCAATGGGGCCATTCCCCTCGAGGGCTCATCGGCGATGGCATCGGGCGGCGGGGAGCCGGCGGCGGCCCTGCCCGACGAACGGCGCGCGTTGTTGGGGCGGTTGTCCGGAGGAGCTACCGCGTCGGAGGTGCTGGCCTCGTTCACGGAATTCGTCGATGGGTTGATCGTCGGGCGGTACCGCAACGTGTGCCGCTCGGGCGATGCACAATTGGCGGAATCCGGGTGGCGACACTGCTGTCTCGTGGCCCTCGGGGGCTATGGCCGGCGTGAGCTGTTTCCCTTTTCCGATGTCGACATCATGTTTCTGTACCACAGCGAGGCTGGCCCCTCGGCGGCGACGCTGTCCACGGCCGTCCTGCACCACCTCTGGGACCTTGGGTTTCAAGTGGGGCATAGCACCCGCACGGTGGCCGATTGCCTCGAGCTGGGCGCCACGGACCTCACGATCCGTACCTCGATGATGGAGGCGCGCTTTCTCGCGGGCAGCGCCGAACTCTTCCAAGAGTTTCAACGCCGGTTCACCGCCCGGGTCGTGCGGCAACGGACGGATTGGTATGTCCTGGCGAAGCTGGCGGAGCGGCAACGGGAGTATGAAAAATTCGGAGAAACCGTCTACCTCCTTGAGCCGAACGTGAAGCGGAGCAAGGGCGGGCTCCGGGATCTCCACCTCCTCCAGTGGGTGGCCCAGGCGCGGCACGGCGTCGGCACGCTGAATGAGTTGGCGGATCGCGGGCTGGTGTCGCGGTCGGATTGGAGCGCGTTGACGGAGGCGCGAGAATTTCTCTCGCGGGTGCGGTGCCTGCTGCACTTGCACGCAGGGATGGCGCAAGACATCTTGTCGTTCGATGAGCAGGTCTGGCTCGCCGAGACGCAATTGAAATTTCAGGACCGTCCGCACCTGCGCGGTGTCGAACAGTTTATGCAGCAGTATTACCGCCACACGACGAGTCTACATGACTTGGGGATGCGATTCGTGGAACGGTGTCGCCGGGTGTCGCCTTGGACCCGCCTCATCCGGTTGTTGCCGTCTGCGAAAATCGAGGGATCGTTCGTGGTCGAAGCAGGGCACGTGACGGTGCCGCCCGACGACCGAGCCCGTGTGCTTGGCGCTCCGGTCTTGGTGATGCGGCTGTTCGAAATCGCCCAGGCGCGCAACCTGCCGATCGATCCGCATGTCTTGGATGTGATTCACCAACGCATGGAAGAGACGGAATCGGCGGCGTTCGCCACCCTGGGCGTCAATCAGGCGTTTCTGCGCATCATTGCCGGGCCCGGTCCGGTGGCGGGCATCCTTGCCGCGATGCACAAGGTGCGCGTGCTGGAGAAGATTATTCCGGTATTCGCCACGGTGCGTGGATTGATGCAATTCAATCAGTACCACAAGTACACCGTTGATGAGCACAGCTTTCTGGCGGTGGCCAAGGCCGAAGCCTTGGCGCGAGATCCCGGCGTTCTCGGCGAGGTCTATCGGGATATTCACCGGAAGGGCATTCTCCATTTGGCCGTCTTGCTGCACGACCTCGGCAAGGGGTGTGAGGAAGATCACAGCGAAGTCGGCCGCAAACTGGCGGAGGAACTGGCGGTCCGCCTCGATTTGACTGAAGAGGATCGGCGGACGTTGGCATTTTTGGTGCACAAACACTTGCTGATGGCCCATACGGCGTTTCGCCGGGATCCTTACGACGAAAAAGTGCTGCTCCCGTTCGTGCGCGCGGTCGGGACGCCGGACGTCCTGCGCAAGTTGCTGGTGCTGACAGCGGCCGACATCGCGGCGGTCGGACCGGGCGTGTTGACGAAATGGAAGGAGTCGCTGCTCATCGAATTGTATTGCCACGCCATGCCGGAAGTCTCCGGAGAACGATCGGCGCCGAGTGATCCCAAGCGGCTGTTGGCGGTCGTCCGAGAAGTCGAGGCTGCCATGCGAGAGCGGGGAGAAGCTGAGGTGGGGGAGGCGCAGATCACGGCCGAACTCACGCGGTTCCCGCTCCGGTACATGCATGCCACGGCGCCGCGCCGGATCGCGGCGCACCTGGCCGCCATCCGCCGCCTCGGGCCTGGCGAGGTCATCGTCGAATGTGAGTATCACCCTGATCTGGGCACCTGCGAATATTCGGTCATGACGTGGAATGCCCTGACGACGGGGCTGTTCAGCAAGATCGCCGGCGTGCTGGCCTCGTACGGATTGCACGTCTTGGACGCTCAGATCGTGACCCGCGGGGACGATGTGGTAGTCGATACCTTTCAGGTTCAGGATCCCGACTCTGTCGGGGCGCCCTCGCAGGATCGGCGGGAGGATATCGCCGGTACGATTCAACGCGTGCTCCGCGGCGAAGAGACGGTGGAGGCCAGGCTGGCTCGGGGCAGTCGGTTGGGCGCGGACCGGCAGATGCCGGGGTTTCGCCAACGCACGGAAGTGCAGCTCGATCATGAATCCTCGGACCGATTCCTGATCATCGATGTCTTCGCCGACGATCGGCAGGGGTTGTTGTATGTGATCACGCGGTGCATCTTCGAGTTGGGGTTGTCGGTGCGCGCGGCGAGGATTTCCACGCGGTTGGATCAGGTGGCCGACGTGTTCTACGTCACCGATGCGAAGACGGGGGGGGCGATCGAGGATGCGGCTCGGCGCGAGCATATTCGCGCGACGCTCATCGCGCGCATTGACGAGTTTGCCGCCGGGACGGCGCAATGGCCGAAACTGGCGAATGCCTGAGAGTAGGGGTGTGAAACAGTCCGGAAAAGGAGGAAGCAGATGACGGTCAAGGAAGTTTTGGAGATGGCGAAGAAGAACAAGGTGCAGGTCGTCGACCTGAAATTCATCGACTTGATCGGCACCTGGCAACACTTTTCGATCCCGGTCGGCGAGTTGACCGAGGGGTTGTTCAAGGATGGCTCGGGGCTTGATGGGTCGTCGATCCGCGGCTGGCGCGCGATCAACAACAGCGACATGCTGTTGGTGCCCGATCCCGAGACGGCGTGCATGGATCCGTTCTGTGCGGTACCCACGCTCAGCTTGATCGGGAACGTCGTCGATCCCATCACCCGGGAAGTCTACGACCGCGATCCGCGCTACATCGCGCAGAAGGCGGAGAAGTATCTCCAGACCACCAAGATCGGTGATGTGTCCTACTGGGGACCCGAGGCCGAGTTCTTTATCTTCGATCAGGTCCGCTACGACCAGACCAGTCATAGCGGGTATTACTTCGTGGATTCGGAAGAGGGAATTTGGAACAGCGGGCAGGAAGGCCCAAATCTGGGCGGCAAGATTCGGTACAAGGAAGGCTACTTCCCTGTGGCGCCGACCGATACCCAACAGGACATTCGCTCGGAAATGATCCTGGAAATGGAAAAGGTCGGGATTAGCATCGAGAAGCATCACCATGAGGTGGCGACGGCCGGTCAGGCCGAAATCGACATCCGCTTCGACAGTCTCCTTCGCACGGCGGACAAGATGATGATGTACAAATACATCGTCAAGAACGTCGCGCGCCGCCACGGCAAGACCGTGACCTTCATGCCGAAACCGCTCTTCGGCGACAACGGCTCCGGCATGCACACGCACCAGAGCATTTGGAAGGACGGCAAGCCGTTGTTTGCGGGCAAGGAATACGCCGGGGTGTCGCAGATGTGTCTGCACTACATCGGCGGCATTCTCAAACACGCCCCGGCCCTGGCTGCGTTGACCAATCCCACGACCAACTCCTACAAGCGATTGACGCCCGGGTTTGAAGCGCCCGTGCTGTTGGCCTATTCCAGCCGCAATCGCTCGGCGGGGATCCGGATCCCGATGTATTCGCCCAGCCCGAAGGCCAAGCGTATCGAGGTTCGCTTCCCGGACCCGGGCGCCAACCCTTACCTGGCGTTTGCGGCCATGCTGATGGCCGGGCTGGATGGAATCGAAAACAAGATCAATCCGGGCGAGCCGGCCGAAAAGGATCTGTACGATTTGGAACCCAGCGAAATGGCCAAGATCCGGACCATGCCAGGCAGCTTGGACGAGGCCTTGACGAACCTCGAAAAGGACCACCAGTTCCTCCTCAAAGGCGGAGTCTTTTCAGAGGATTTGATCGAGGCCTGGATCAGCTACAAGCGGACCAAGGAAGTGGATCCGATGCGCTTGCGGCCGGTTCCCTACGAGTATTTCTTGTACTACGACGTCTAGTGAGGCGTGTGTGCCCAGTTTGTCAGGGGGCTTGACCTGGCGCAGGGGCTGTGGTACACAGGCAAGTAACGGTGTGAAGAAAGCAACGACGCTTTCGACTCGCCGACAGATTTAGAGAACGGACAAAGGCGTCCGTCATTCTTCACAGAGTGACGGACGCCTTTTTTTGTGATCGATGCGAGACGATGATGTCTCGCACAGGGCATGCAGCCCGCGAGTAGGACGATGACGTCCTTGTTCCCCGGCTAGGGGAATGAGGGCGTTTTTTTTTGACCAGGGGATGTCTCCGTGGACTCCCCGCATCCGGACAGGAGGCGTCATGCATCGAGCGGACTCCGAGCGAATCGCGGGCCTTGCGGCCAAGAAGGCGGATTGTGTGGAACGGACGTTGGGGAGCTATGTGCTGCTCTCGGTGCTGGCCGGGGTGTATTTGGGATTCGGCATGGCACTGATCTTCAGTGTGGGCGGGCCGCTCGCGGCGGCAGGGTCGCCGGTGGTGAAGTTGGTCATGGGGGCCTCGTTCGGGATCGCCCTCACGCTGGTGATCTTCGCCGGATCGGAGTTGTTCACCGGCAACAACATGGTCGGCGCGATCGGAGGGCTGTCCAAGAGCATTACCTGGGGGCAAGTGGCACACATCAATTTCTGGTCTTGGCTGGGGAATTTGGTGGGGTCGTTGGGGGTGGCGTGGCTAATCGTGGAATCCGGCGTCTTGTCGAAGGGGCCGGCCGCGGATCTGATCGACAAAGTGGCCACCGTGAAAATGGCGCTGCCGGCGTGGGAGTTGTTCGTGCGGGGCATCCTCTGCAATTGGCTGATTTGTCTCGCAGTCTGGATGTCTGCGCGGACTTCCAGCGAGAGCGCGAAGATCATGCTGATCTTTTGGTGTCTGTTCGCCTTTATCAGCATCGGATTCGAGCACAGTATTGCCAATCAATCCTTGCTGGGCATGGCGCTCTTGCTGCCGCACGGGGCGGGCGTGAATTGGGATGGGTTCTGGTTCAACCAGTTGTTCGTGGTTGCGGGCAATGTGGTCGGAGGCGGGTTGTTCGTCGGGGCGGCCTATTGGTTGGCGGCGCCTTATTGGGCGAGCGGGGTGGTGGTGCCGGCGGTGGAGGCGGGGGTGTCTCCGATGGCCGTGCGGTCCACATAGGCAAAATGGGGTGTCGGAGGGGAAAGACAGTCTCACCATCTAAATTCGGAGGAGGAGAGGGACATGGAGAAGGAACTGGTTCGGAAAGCCATCAAGGAGAAGCGCGCGGAAAAGAACGTCACCATCGCCGAGATCGCTAAAGTCGTGGGAAAGAACCCCACGTTTGTCGGGGCGGCGTTGAACGGCAATCACCGGTTGTCGTTGGACGAAGCCAAGAAAGTCGGCAGTTTGTTGGATTTGGATCCTGAGGTGATGGAGTCCTTGTCGACGTTCCCCGTCCGCACGGATTTCCCAAACGCCATCGATCCATTTCGGTACCGGCTTCTCGAGGTCATTGGCGTGTATGGGGACTCGCTCCGCGAGCAGGCGAATGAAATGTTCGGGGACGGCATCATGAGCGCGATCGATTTTACGCTGGATATGGAAAAGGTGACCGGAAGCCAAGGCGAAGCCCGGTGCAAGATCACCCTGAACGGGAAGTGGCTCGAGTATAAGACCTTTTGACGGGCGACGAGCGCCTGACGAAGGGGTCAGGCCGGACGGCAATGGCGCCGCTCCTCCCGGGGAAGATGAATCTCTGCGGGGGACGGCGCGTTGTTTTTGCGAGTGGGATGGGGCGGTTCCGGCAAGCACGGGGGGAGGGAATCCTCCAAGGAGGCGCCGATGGTCAAGGAATGGGCGCGAGAGGCGGAGCGGTATTCGATCGAGGAACGGGTGATCGCGTGGCTGCGACAGGAGGGCAGGCTCCAGGTCGAGACGGTGATCGATCGGCTGGGGTGTGGCTGGGCTCAGGGAATCTTCGCCATCGATCGTCTGAGCCGATCCGGAGCCCTCCGTCTGGGGCGCGCCGGCTGTCACTATGAATTGTGGGTGGATGGGGGTGAAGGAGCCTCATGAACAAGATCGAAGCGATCAAGCACGAACGGGATGGGTTGGCCGTCGGGGAGATGATTGCCCACTTTGCGGCGACCGGGTGGGAGTCGATTCCGGAGGATGATGTGCAACGCCTCAAGTGGTATGGTCTGTTCCTACGGAATCCGACGCCCGGGCGGTTCATGGTCCGTGTGCGGATTCCTGGCGGGCGGACGACCGTCACGCACATGCGTGTGCTGGCCGACCTGGCCGCCACCTACGGGAACGGGGTATTGGATCTCACGACGCGCCAACAGATTCAGTTACGTCACTTGACCATCGAACACGTCCCGGAGGTCTTCGCCCGCATGGAGGCCGTGGGGCTCACCTCTCTGCAAACCGGCATGGATAACGTGCGGAATGTGATGACGTGCCCGGTTGCAGGTCTGGGACCGGACGAGGTGCTTGACACGATGGAACTTGTTCGCGCCCTCAACGAGGAGGTTCTCGGCAAACCGGCCTACTCCAACCTCCCGCGGAAACTGAACGTGGCGGTCACGGGTTGCCCCCACAACTGCGTGCACATGGAGACGCAGGACGTCGCACTCGTGCCGGCCTATTACGATCTGGGGCATGACCGTTGTCTTGGGTTCAACGTGCTCGTGGGCGGGAAATTAGGGTCCGGCGGCTGTCGCATGGCGTCGCCGCTCGATGTGTTCGTCAATCCGTCCGACGCTGTGGATGTGGTCCGGGCCATTGTGGAGCTGTACCGGGACCATGGGCCGCGGGAAAACCGGACGCAGGCCAGGCTGGCGTTTCTCGTGGAGGCCTGGGGCGCTGAGCGTCTGCGAGCCGAGGTCGAAGCCAAGGTGGGGAAACGCCTGGCTCCGGCAGGGGAGGATGCCCGGAAGATCGGCGAACACGATCACATCGGCATCTTTCGGCAACGGCAACGCGGGTTGAACTATGCCGGGCTCAAGGTGCCGGTCGGGCGAATCCAGGCGGCCGATTTTCTGAAGATTGTGGCGCTTTCCGAACGGTATGGAAACGGGGAAATCCGATTGACGCCAGGACAGGGATTGATCGTGACAAACATCAGCGATCGGGTCGTTGGTGAACTGGCGGAAGAACCGCTGCTCAAACAGTTTGCCTACAACCCGTCGCCGGTCTACAAGGGGCTGGTGAGCTGCGTCGGCAGCGACTACTGCAACTTGGCGGTCATCGAGACGAAAAGCCGTGCGGTGGAGAGCGCCAAGGCATTGGAGAAACGGTTGGGCGGCACGCTCAAGCCCATCACGATGCACTGGTCCGGGTGTCCCGCCGGCTGCGGCAATCATTTGGTGGCGGATGTGGGGCTGCTGGGGAAGAAAGTACGAATCGATGGCAAGGTCGTCGAAGCCGTGGATGTCTACGTGGGGGGACGGTCCGGGCCCGACCCCAAGATGGCGATCAAGATCATGGAGGATGTGCCCTGCGACAAGCTGCCGATGGTCCTGGAAGGGCTGCTGCCGTACCATACCCGCGACAGGATGCATCGCGTGCGGGGCGGGGCGGCAAAAAAAGCGGTGGCGGCGCAGGATGCGCCCAAGTCCACGGCCGCCTGAGGGCATCAGGCATGTGGTGGTGTGTGCGGTTAATTGGCGAGGGAGACCACCGACCGAATCCGTTTGGCCGTTCGGACGGGATCTGGGTACAATCTCGCCATGGGGGACTCACCAACAGTCGTTGTCATTGGAGCCGGCGTGGCGGGGCTTGCCTGTGCTCGGCGGCTTGCCGCGTTGGGGATGGCCCCACTTGTGTTGGACGCCGGCGACTCCGTGGGCGGGCGCATGCGCACCGACCAGGTGCAGGGCTACCGACTCGATCGGGGATTTCAGGTGTTTTTGACGGGGTACCCCGAGGTTTCGACGCAGCTCGACCTGCCCGCTCTCCGGTTGCAGCCCTTCCATCCCGGCGCCTGTGTCCGTTGGCAGGGCCGGTTTCACCGGGTCAGTGATCCGCAGCGTCGCCACTCGGATGCACCGGCGACGCTGTTTGGCCCGATCGGAACCGTGGCCGACAAACTCCGCATCCTGCGATTGACGTTTGAAGCCCGCTAGGGAAGGCTCCGTCGCCGATTCGGGGGCGAGTCGGTTCCCCTTCGTGAGCTGCTGCCAGCGTATGGATTCTCACGGGCCATTCTCGAACGCTTCCTGCATCCGTTTCTCCGAGGGGTCTTTCTCGATGACCGGCTGGACACTCCGGTCTGGATTGTTGAGCCGGTATGGGCGGCCTTGGCAACGGCCCGATCGCGCTACCAGCCGACGGGATGGAAGCCGTGCCACGACAATTGGCTGCGAGCCTTCCGGAGGGAACCCTTCGTCTTCGGACACGGGTGGAACAAGTCGAAGGGACGACGGTTGTGTTGCAGGGCGGCGGACGGGTGCAAAGCGAGGCGGTGGCGATCGCGACGGATTGGAACGCGGCATCTGTCGTACGGGGCGCCCTACCATCCTCGTCTGGGCGCGTGGCCACTACGGTGTACTACGGATCCGTGACGGCGCCGTTCCAGGGACCATGGCTCCTGCTCAACGGTTGAGGAGTCCGGGGTGATCAATCATCTTTGTGTGCTCAGTGAGGTGGCCCCGAGTTATGCTCCCGCAGGTCGTAGTCTGGTAGCGGTGTGCCTGCGTGGCGATCGGGCGGATGCGGGAGCGGAACAGGCACTGCGGGACAAATTGGCCGGATGGTTCGGCCGCAGCGTTTTCGACTGGCAACACCTTCGGACGGATCGAATCCCTGCGGCATTGCCGCCGCTTCCTGTGATAAAGCGGCCGGGCCCGTCCGACAGATGTGAACTCAGTCCCGGTCTGTTTGCCTGCGGGGACTATCGGGACGGGGGCACGCTCGATGGGGCCATTCGGTCCGGTCGTGCGACCGCGGAGGTGGTGGCCCACCGTCTGATCATGCGACGTTCGGCCCCACTCGTGGCGCGTACGGGCGACCGCAGGGGCGGGCCCGTGGCCTAGGTTCCGCAGGCGATGCGCATGAGGCTGGCCGTTGCTGTACCCGCCGCGACAGGGGCCAGCTGATTCGTACTACTGCCTGAGCGAATCACTGCGCCGGTTCCCATCGAGCCTGCGTACCACGTCGTTTTGACGCCTTGGCTTTTCTGATTCTGGCAATCGTATTCACGCACGGTGACCTTCGACAAGGCCGGTGCGCCGCCGTCGGACTGAGCCGACTTATAGTCGAAGAGGTCCGTCATCGTGACGGTTTCATCGGCTTTGCGGATGCTCCCGTGGTCGGCATAGTAGGCATAGCTAACCGTGTCGCCGATTTTCGACCAAGCGGCTGGCGAGCTGGCCGATGAACCGGACGGAGCGTCACTGCCAGTGCAAGCCGAGAGTCCGAGGAAGGCGAGAACCGGAAGGGGGGCAAGCGGTACATACGTGTCTCCGATCTGGGCTCAAGGTCTGACCGCATGATACCAGAGGCCTGAGGCGCCAACGGGGCGCTCAGAGTCCCCGGAGTTGCCAGCGCGATGCCCCGCTCGGCACAGGGGGTGCGGCAGGTGTCACTTTCGGTAAGCCAGTCGGAGCGCGCAGGGGGCCCGCAACGCCCTAGAACAGGGTGCCTTGACGGGGGTCGTCGGGGTTTGGTGCCTGGATCGGCGTGCCGGCTTGGAGGGCGAGCGTCAATCCGGCGTGGGCCAGCGCATCGACCCGCTCGTTGTCGGGGTGCCCGGCGTGTCCCTTCACCCAGCGCCACTCGATGGTGTGTCCCGCCGCCAGCGCATCAAGCCGGCGCCAGAGGTCCTCGTTCTTTACCGGCCCATTCGTGGAGGTGCGCCAGCCGCGGCGCTTCCAGGTGTGGATCCATTCGCTGATGCCCTTCTGAACGTACTGCGAGTCGGTATAGACCCGGGCCGTCACCGGCTGTGACAGCCGCTCAAGGGCCTGAATGACGGCGAGCAACTCCATCCGATTGTTCGTGGTGGCCGGCTCGCCGCCGCACAGTTCCGTTTCCACCTCCTGCATGCGCAAGAGGACACCCCAACCCCCGGGGCCGGGGTTGCCGCTGCAGGCACCGTCGGTAAAAATTTCCACCATCGTGCTTCGTGTCGCCGGATGCCGTTCGGTGTGGTGTCCCAGGATCGGGGCGGACCGCCACTCGGCAACGCAAGGGATAACGTATGCGGAGACTCGAGTCAATCCGGTGATTCCGGCCACGGGTCAGGCCGCCGTGCGATGCCTCCACAAGGAGGACAAGATCTTGAACAACGTGTGCGGGGTGAAGGGTTTGAGCAACGTGGCATGAGCGCCAAACAGGCGAGATACCTCGATGACTTCCAGGGTTGGAATCGCTTCCCCCGTCATGGCGATGATCTTGGACTGCGGGAAGGACTGCCGGATGGCGCCGATCGCATCCAAGCCCGCGCGTACCGGCTCGATCAGATCCATCATGATGACGTCAACGACCCGGGTGCGGGCCAGCGAGAGCGCCTCGCTCGGCGTCGCGGCTTCGGTCACTTCATAGCCGACCGGCTCCAGCATGTGGCGAATCAGGCAGCGAACAGGTTCGTGACTGTCGATGACGAGGACGGTACTCATGGGGCACCTTCCCTTCTGGGTGAGTGGGTTGGGGCCCTGCCGACGGAGGCGCTGTTTGCGGCCAGTGCTGCCGGGATGCCGCGTGATCAGGTCGGTGCGCCCAACGGAATCGGCAGGGGCTGCGATGACCCCGGCACTTTCCCACAAAGGGACGTGTGAGCCTATCAGTGGCGCCTGAAGTTGACGAAGGACGAGAGGGCCATACTCTGTAGGACGGGTCGGACAAGCAGACCTTCCGCCCAGGGAGACACGTGCGTGCGACCCCGCAGGGCGTGCGATGTTTGGGAGCGACGGTAGGGCCGGGTGTGGGGAGCGCGATCCATGGGGCCGGGCCGCGGTGGGTCATCCGTGCGGGCGAGTCACCCAGGGAGGAATGGGGGGGCGAGCGGAAGGGGCCGACGGTCTGAACCTGGCTACGCCGCGAGTCGACGCCGCCACAGAAAGGAGAGGACCTTGAAGAGCGTATCCTGGGCAAAGGGTTTGAGCAGCGTGGCATGCGCGCCGAAGAGCCGTGAGGTTTCCAGCACGTCCAGCGTGGGGTGGTTCTGGCCGGTCATGGCCACGATTTTCGACTGTGGAAACGATTGGCGGATCGACAGCACGGCTTCCAGGCCCTCCTTGGCCGGCTGGATCACATCCATCATCACGATGTCGATGAGTCGGCTGCTGCCTAGGGTCAGGGCTTCGGCAGAGTTGGACGCTTCCAGCACTTCGTAGCCGACCGGCTCCAACATGTGGCGGACGAGTCGGCGGACCGCTTCATGGTTATCAATGACGAGAATGGCGCTCATGAGGGACCTCGGTGCGTGGATAGGTAAACGGGGCGTCGTGGAGGCGCGCAGTCTGGACCTTCGGGGGGCTGGCCGGCGGTAGCAGAATCCCGGCTGTGCGAACGGTTCGATCAGGGCATGATCTACCAGGCATGGGCGTCCGTTGCTCCAGAGACTAGCCTATCCGAGTTCAGTTCGGATGGGGAGCAAAATGCACTGTCCGGCAGGTACCCAGGGGTGTGCGGACCAGCAGGGGCGCGAGGTGCCAGGGCGGCCGGTGCCAGGGAACGGTCCGCGACGTTCCACACGTGGTGGTACAGGCGCTAGGATGAGCGACGCCGAACGAGCTGTGCCAGAAGCCCGAGGCCGATGATGATCCCGACAGCGGCGGTCGGGCCCCCGAAGATCGTCAGGAGGCCGAGTCCGATCGGGTTGCCGTCTCCGGGGCCGAACCACATGTAAAGCTGCAGCGGCAGATAGCTGAGGACCCCGAGCCCGATACTCCACGCGAGGACGCAGACCAAGCCGTGGGCGAATGGGCTGTGTGGCTATCCTGGTGCTGGGCCGCGACGGCCAAGCGCTGGATCGGTCACGCGACGCCGGGTTTCTCTCGTTTGGCAGGCGTCCGGTCGCCGCCCTGTCCGAGTTGCCAGATCGTTTCCGCCTTGTTGCCGATATACCAAAAGCTGGCAGCCAGGAGGCCGAAGAACACCGCCTTGTGCAGCCCATTCCAGAACAACTCGAAGAACCGCGTGTAGAGGTTGATCCCCAGAAACGTCAGGCCGAACCCTTTCGTGGTGTCGTTGTCATGCCGCGATCCATGGTAGATCGCCCAGCCGGCGACGGCGCCGAAGAGAATCGACCAATGGAACAATTCGATTTGCCTGACTCGTTCCCACGTGTGCAGGTCGCCGTAGTTGCCGAAGATCGACATGATCCACAGCGCAATGAACAGGTACAACAGCCCCATCACCAGGGTGCTGCGGTGAAAACGGGCGCCGATCGGATGCTGTTCGAAGGCCAAGGCGGCACCGGTCAGGAGCGCGCCGAAGAGGACGAACCGTAGCGGATAGTTCATTCCCAAGTAGTAGGCCCCCCAGCCGGACATGTACCCCGTTTCGGTGCCCATCCAACTGCCAAGGGAGAGGAGCGCAAAGATCCAGATCAGAGTCGATTCGAGCAGGACGCCCAGGAGCGCGTAGATCAGGAACGACAGCAGCAACAACAAGGACACATGCCCGGAGCCGGTATCCAGCGCGAGGCCCAGTTGCGATACAGCGCCGGCCGTCGCCAGCACGCCAAGACACATGATGGCTTCGTTGCGATAGATCTTGTCGGGCGTCTTGGCGCGCCGGTGTAGCCCCCAGCGGTACACGGCTGCTGCGGCAAGGGCCAGCGCAGCGCATCGGGCCAGCGGCGGCGCATCAAACAGAGCTTGGAGTATGGAGATCAATACCCGGTCGGACAGCGCCGCGCTCACCGAGGCGACGATGGAGAACAAGGCGATCCAAAATGAGTACTTCGCCAGTTTGCGCCAGTCGAAGTATTGCACCTCGATGGTCGCGGCCAATGTGGCCGCCTCTGTGTCGCCAATGACGCCGTCGCGGTTCCACTGGTCGATCGCGGTCCGGACCACGGCGGCCTGCTTGCGGGCGAGCTTCATGGCAGCCTCCTCCTCCTGGGATGAGCACGGCGGACATCCTATTGAGTATAGGGCTGACCGGCCGACGCAGCTACTGAGAAGCGGAATTCGTGCGCCGGCAGGCGGTCGCCGAAAGACGACGGGCCGGCGACGAGGGCCTGGATCCAGCAGGGTCCCAAGAGTCGACAGCCACGACAGGTGGCTGGCGCCTCCGCCCCTACCGCAGCAGCCAGGTCTGCTCCAGAGCCGGGCATTTGCCTTTCAGGCCGCCCGCCAATTCGGCTGACGCCAGGAGGGTGAGCCGGTATCGGTCCGCATAGTGTTGTCGGAGCTCGTTGCCGGTTACAGAAAAGGGCGGCCCTGGGATAACGGATTGGTCGTAGTCATAGCAGATGACCAGTTGCGGCGCCGTGCCGGTGAGGGCCGTCAGGTGCGCGGCATAGCGCTGCCGTATGGGCAGCGGAAGGGCGACCAAGGCCGCACGGTCGTAGACGGCGTCCACGGGACCCAGCCGCTCCCGCGAGAGCTGAAATATGTCTCCGACGAACACATCCAGTCCGGGGCCCCGGTAGTGCCGCCCCTGTTCCCAGTCCGCAATGGCGGGCGTCAGGTCGAGGTCGGCGAAGAGTTGCCCCACCGCCCGTTCGCTCAATTCGGCCCCAGCGACGCGGTAGCCGTGGCTGAGCAGCCAACCCACGTCCAGTGATTTCCCGCAGAGTGGAACGAAGAGGCGGGATCCGGCTGCTAGGCCAAGCGCGGGGAAGTGCGTGACCAGCACCGGATTTACCGCCCGTTCGTGCCATCCCGTTTCGTTGGTCTCCCACCGCCGGTGCCAAAATGCTGCGTCCATCAGTCCTCCCTGAGACGGTGCGGCCACGCGAAGGCCGTCGGGAAGCGACGGCTGTGCGTGGGATGCCTGGTGCGAGGTCCGTCAGCGGGGCTGTTCGGCGCGTGCCTTCGACGCGTCGACGTCGGGCGGCGCTTGGCCGATCAGGCTCTGGAGATAGCCTTTGTCCACGGCATCGAACAAGGCCTGCCGGGCCGCCCCGTCCGGTCCCGCGACGTCAAGCACGATGTTGTGGACCCGAAGGCCCGCGCTGTGGCCGGCACTGGGCGTGCCAAACGTCGCCAGGGTCGGGGCCGCCTCGGGAAACCGGGACATGTTCATGCCCAGCCGGACGACCAGTTCCTGGGGCGCAGTCTCCAGCCGTTTGGCTTGTTCCTGGAGCGTGTCGGTCTTGGCTTTGACGCTCGCCTTGTGGTCGGCCACGAATTGCTTCGCCGCATCCTCCAATTTCTTGCCCTCCGCATAGGCGCGGTCGGCCTGCGCCTGTTGGTCGGGTGTGAAGGGCGGGTCTTTGCGCGACCGGCGGGGAGCCGCATCATACGCGGCGCGCATGTTGGCCAACAATTGCTTGTGCTCGGCATCCTTGTCCGGCGGAAGGGCTTCCAGATCGTCGATTTGCTTCAGGATGGCTTTCCGTTCGGCATAGAGGCGATCGGCCTCAGCCTTCGGGAACTTGTACAAGTAGCCGCCGGAGAATCCGGGCGAGAAGGACCCTTCCGCCTGGCCTTTGCAAAAGGAGAGCGAAGGCTTGGGGGAAAACGTATAGGGGCCTCCGCGCCGCTCGCTGTGGGGAATCGGTGCCGGCAACGCCGCCGCCAAGGCCGCTTCCGCTCGGGCGGCGAATGCCAGTTCGGCGGCGGTCGGATTGCGGACGCCGTCCGGACAATCAGCCCAGGCCAGACCGGTTGCCATTCCGAGTACGAGTGTGGTGATGCTGCATCCGTGCTTCCAGCGTTGTGTTCGCATCGCGCGTCTCCTCCTACCGTCGGGTGTTCATCCCGCCCAATTCGGTGTTGCCTCTGGCCAGTGTCGCGGGATGGCCAACGTACCCTGCCACTGTATACCAAAAGTGTGGCCTGTTGTGGATCGGCCCGTCCTGGCGGTTACGGCCAGCCAAGATCCCGACACATATCGAATTCGGTGACCGTCGGTGTCTTCTTGGGGTCTTGGTATTCCACCAGGGCCACGATTCGCGTCAGGCATCCCCATCCGATCCAGGTGACACGAAAGTCTCGCATCGCTCCGGCTATCATCAGGGTGTTCTGAAACGTCGGATGGTTGGCTAAGTATGTAACGAACGCGACCCCATCTTCGCCAGTCGGAAGCGTGTTGGCGTCAGGGTAGAGGCTGAATTGGTACACCGGGTCGCCCGCGGCATTCTTGTACTTAAGGTCCTTCTCATGGGCACGAAAACGAATCTTGGCGTTCCGGTCGAGGGACTTCAGGAGTTGTTGGAGGTCCTGCTCGCGTCCCGACAGTGCAGCCTGCCGAATAATGAGCCCGTGTTTGATCAGCTCAACCGCATCCTCAGCCCGACGCCGTTGGGCCTCGGCCTCCTGTTGCGCTTCCCGGGCGGTCGCGGCGGCGCGCTGCGCATCATCCTTCCGCTGCTCGGCCACCTTTCGTTGCGCGTTGGCGGACCAGAGGGCCCCGATGGTGGCTAGGAGGAGGAAGCCGATCATCGTGAGGGCGATCCGCGAGCGTTTGAGCTCGCGCCGGTCCCGCAGGCGTCGATCGGCTTCTTGCGCCTCGAGGAGCGCCTGGCGTTCCCGCTCCTGGTCGGCCAGGAGCGCTTGGCGCTGCGCTTCCTGGGTCTCCTCTTGAACGCGGCGGTCTCGGCTGGTGCGAATGACGCCGCAGAGCCGATCATGGGTCAATTCGATCCGCAGGATACCGCTGCGCATGTCACGCCGGATGAGCCGGCGGTTGACCAGTGTGTCGATCGCCAGTTGGGTGACGCCGGGCTCGGCAAGCGCATTGTCCTCCGCGATGCTGTCACGAAAACCGGACTTGGTCAGCAAGTGGTCCTCGACAAAGCGCCGGACATCGGGCGCGAGATCCTTCACGCTTCGCTCGTACACCTCAGCCAGCACCTGGTCTCGGGTGCCCTTGAGTAGGTCGGGAGTAATTTTGGCGAGGCGATCGGCACGGCGTTTGATATTGAGTTCCCGGCAGACCACGCTGAGGAGGGCTGGTTCCACTTCGAGCTCCGCCAGAGGCAGGCGGGCCTGGTCCGCCGCCACAAAACGGACGATGTCTTCCGCCACGTCCGGATCGACGAGGTGCGGGGCCTGATTCACGACCAAGAGGGCGGCGTGACCGGTCATGCGTCGGAGGCGAAAACGGTTCAGGGCCACGGAAGGCATGCGCGGGCGAAGCGTTTCAAGATCGGGGAGGAAGTCTTCGCGGAGGGCTAGGAGGATCTTGTAGGTGTGTTGTGAAAACGCGAACGTCTTGGCCGCGTCCGGATGACCATCGAGATAGTCCTTCAGGTGCGCAGGGGGGCGGCCCTCAACCAAGTCGGCCAGTTGAGTCAGAAAGCGGTCGGCGGCGGTGCGCCGAGCCACGTCGACCTGTCCCAAGGTGAAGGCCTCTTCGAACTGATCGAACACAAGGAGCGGTCTGACCGGCCGGTTTCGGGCGTTCCAGAAGTCGCGGTCGCGACGATGGAACAATTCCCAGAGCGTCTCCGACGGCTCGAAGTCCGGGGTCTCGATGCGGGCGGCCGCCGCCTGCTGGGTGAGGGCGGTCCGGACTTGGCCGATGAGATCCGGTTCTGGTGCGGAGAAGTCGAGGCGGACATAGACGGGAAACACTCCGTCGGGGCCGAGGAGCGGAAAGAGTCCCGCTTGAATGAGGGAGGATTTGCCGAGGCCTGAAAGACCGAAAAGCACCGTGAGTCTGGCGCGCATGACCAACCGGCGCAACTCCTCGCTTTCGTCTTGCCGGCCGCGGAAATAGGGGTGGTCTGATTCGCGGTAGGCCTCCAAGCCTGGCCACGGATTCTCCTCGTTCACCGATGCGGCTGGGAGGGGCGCGGTTCCTGGTGGCGGAGCGGTGAGGCTCATGCGGGACTCGACTGTAACTTGTGGTACTTGCGAAAGAGGTGCTGGACCCGGGCGACGAAGGCCGGTGTGGGGGCCCCATTGGGGAGGGCAATCCATTGAAGCGTCTGAAAGGCGTCGGGGAGGGCCGAGTCGGACTTGGCCGTTCCGTCGATCACCACCGGCAGGAGAAAGGCCTCGTCCTCCGAGAACGAGGCCTTCTGCGCCTCCGCAAGCGCCAGATTCCACTCGACTCGAAAATATCGGCGATCGGCCACAATGGTGTGCTTGGAAATGATCGGAATAAAGAGGGAGCAACGCTTGATGTTGCGACGTATCTTGGTGTCCCAGGCATCCCCGCCCTGCAACTCTTCACGGTCGAACCAGACGTCGACCCCGGCGGCTTCCAGCGCGGTTTTGATGTGTTCCGCCTGGTCCCTGTCTCCACTGGCGTAGCTGAGAAACACGGCCCCAGGCTCCATGTCCGACTGAGTGGTGGAGGCAGGCGGAGGCAGTGGTCTCTTCGCGGGGTGGCGCGCATCCCATCGGCGATGAAGTTCGGCGACAAATTCGACGGCACCGCCGCTCCGATACACCTTGGTGGTCTTGCTGAAGCTCTTGAGAAAGAGAACTTGGCTCGTGTCGTTGCTGACCTCCGGGTCGGCCACGTAATCGCTCTTTCCTCCCGCCGATAGTCGGCCCGCTCTGGCCAAACGCATGAAAAATCTAGCCAACCAGCCCCCAAGCCGGTTGCCCAGGAGCAAGAGGCTGTGCCGGTTCAGCTCATCGAAGAGCAATGGGGGGCGATGGGTCTCCGACTGTAGCGAGTGGATAAATTCGACGAGATCCTCCTGCGTGATCGCATACGCCGGAGTCGCCGATACCTTCCCCAGCAAATGGTATACGGCCGGCACATCCGCACGCAGGAGATCACGCGGGATATCCTGGACTTCAGTGGGTGTATAGGCATAGACCGTGGTCTTGGCTTGGCCGCCGAACCGGCGTTGGTTGAGCGCGCGCGTCAGAAACGTGTCAAACGTCGTGGTGACGAACAAAGACAGGGGGTGGATGTCCGCCAGCTGCACGAGTGGCTGCGGAATGGGCAGAGATTCCGCTTCGGTTGCCACGGTCTTGAGGGCGGGGTAGAGATCTTCAATGAGATTGCCTTGCGCGAGAAAACGAACGGCAACTTCGTGCAATTCCAGACCGGCCGGAAGATCGTTCGATGGGACGCCGACGCGGCGGGCGAGTTGGTCTGCGAGGTAGGCGTACAAGGAAGTAGGACCTGTTGGGGTCTCGACCACGAGAAGGTCGGGGCCTGTAATGGGAACGACCTTGCCTTCCTCGATGAGCTGAATCAGGGTATCCCAGAAACTGTCCGGTTCAGGTGTCACAACCCCTCTTGGTGAACGGAACTGCACCAACGGTGGGTGCCGATAATCCGCGACGGCGACTGAATTCTGACCGGAAGAATTGGGTGGGCATCAGGCTTGTCCACTTCACGGATCGGAACGGGGAACGACGCGGGACGGAGATGCTGATGCGAGCCGCGCCGCCTCGCGAGCGAAGGGTAGTCGCCCGACAAAGGTGTGTCAAGCATCCACGGCGGCGAAATGCTCCGATTCTGCTCCCTGCGCGCGACGAGTGTGACCGACCAGCCGGACCAGGACGCTTTGCAGCCGGGACGCTGCTGTCAGCGGGTTTGGAGACAGGCTCAGCGGGGGACTATTTCAGAATCTGGGCGTGCCGAGGGGAGGTGCTGTGCCCTGATGGCGATGCCGTGCGGGAGTCGGGACAGGATGCCTGTGACCTAGCGCGGGAATGGCCCCAACAATCGGCTCGGAGCGGCGTGGCGCGGGAAGTGTGCAAACAGGCCGGAACGGACGGTGTCCGTGTCGCCTCAGCGTCTGCCCAGCCCCCATGATTCATGACAGGTCGTCGGGAGTGCTGGCGTTACCGGCAGGGCACTGAGCCGCTGCCGGCCGGTCGCAGCGGCAGGCCCGCGATGGCAGCAGACGTGGTCATGCACCATGTGGGTTAGGGCACACGCCGGAGCTTGAGCATCTTGTCCCGCATCGGCTTCGCTTCCGCCTCGTGTTTGCTGTTGATCCCGACGACGCTGAATTCCATATGAGTGGTCGCGCGCACATAGGAGAGCGAGAGGCGCGACGAGTCGCCCATGACGGAGACCCAGATGGCACCGTCCGGGTCGCCCGCAATGGCCTGCCCCTGCAGCCCCTTGGCGACCATCTTGGCATCCGACGACGTCGCCGATTTGGTCTGGGACAGGGAGACGCCGACCGTTGCTTTGCCCTTGTACTCGCAAGTCATCATTTTTCCGCCGGGAAAGGGCGTCTCGGTGCCGGTGCCGTTCTCCAAGGAGAGGCCCAATGCGGCACTCAACTCTGCTCCCGTGTAGGGGCAGGCGTCCGTGGCTGCGCCGGCCGTGGGCGAAAGGGCTGGAGAGAGGAGGCTAAGCAGAACCAGCGCGACACCCAAAACGAGCGAGGACATCGCGGTCTCCTTTGTCGAAGATCTCACACAAGGCCCTAAGTATACCTGCAATACGTGGAAGTTGGGAGAGGAAGCGTGCAGTGAAAGGGAGAAGGGGCAGAGCACGCAGAGCCGAAGCGGGCGGATGCCCCGGACCTGTCGCCTCGCCAGGCCCAGCGAGGATGGCTTCGCACGCACTCATCGAGTCCTCTCCCGGTGTGCCCGTGACCATCTCGCACCCCCGTGCGGTGCGCTCAGAACAGGCCGCGGGTGAACGTGGTGGAGCCTTGAGCCAAAAGCGCGGCGGCGCGGTGCGCCGTCTGTTCCACGAGAGCGGCATAGGCGTCGATCTCACCGAGGAGTTGCTTATGGTAGGTCGCCAACGTCCCACGGTGCGCCTCGCTGCGGGCGGCGGCGCCAAATTTGGCGGCCGCCAAATGTTTGTGGCCGGCGTGCATCCGTGCCGTGAGTGCCGCTTTGTATCGTTGCAGCACGGCCCGGCGGGCGTGAAGGATTTCCGCTTCCCTCGCCAGGGCCTGTGGCCAGATCTCGCGCTCGTACGCCTGCCACTCCTTCTGCACGTTGCTTCGCAGCCGATCGAGTCCCACGCGATCTTCGGCCGCTTCCCTGTCATGGGCTTGCGACCGCGCTGCTGGGCAACCTGTTCCCATTCTTGTGTGAACGCGGTCACGGGACCGGTCATCCACGCTGAGTAGCCGATGGTGTACGCGGTGGCGGCCTCGGTGGCAGCTTCCACCTCCGATGGCTCTTCCCCCATGGCGCGCGCATCTTGCAGGCTGGCCTGCATCTGCGCCGGTATCAACTGTTGCGCGAAGGCCATCTTTTCCTGGGCGCTCATGCGCTCCATGTTCTGGCGCAGCTCGGCCTGGTAGGCGGGATCGCGCTGCAGCCGAGCGGCGTCGATCCCCGATTCGTTCAGGCCCTGTTTCGTCGGGTCTTCGGAGAGAGTCTTGGCGGCCGTGTGACGGAGGGAGGCGCTGAACGATTTGCCCGCGGCCAAGTCTGCCCGAAGGCCCAGCAGTGCCCCCTGGATCAGCTTCCCTGGACCGGGCTTCCCCGCGTCTGCCGCAAACCACTGAGCCGCGTGCTCCGCCGTCGTGGGCGCCTCCGGGACACGATTGAACAGATCCACCAGCGACTTGGGGCCGGCTGCCTCCGCCGGCGCCCCGAACCAGAACAGAAGGGCACACACCCAGATCGTGATTGTCATGACCGGCCTCCCCGGTGAGGGGCGCGATTCTAGAAGAGAGAAAGCCAGGGGGTCTAGAACGGGGAGACGCGGACCGGCGCGGCGGCGGGAATGGTGCGGCGTGAGGGTGCTCGCCAGAAGGAGGCAGAATCCGGCTCCCTATCCGATGCCTCACCATCCTCCGGTTTCCCCATGCAAGATGCCCGTGGTGGCTACGGGAGTGTGTGGCGGAGGAAGAAGGCCAAGAGCAGATCGTTGGCATCGATCGCGGTCGATGAGGGATCGCCAACGCTACTGCCCGGCAGGCCGCCGGGCCAGGAATGCCCGCCATCTTCGGTTACGTAGAGATCCACGACCGTGCCGGCACGGCACGGTTCCCATGTCGTGCGCGTGAGCTGCCCGGCCGTGACCTGCACGGTGGGCACTGTCGCACAGCCGTTGATCGAGACCCACTGATCCATGGCCGAGGCCAAGGTCGGAAAGGGCACCCCTGCCGGACCCGTGCCGAATCCGCCCGTGATCGGCACCTGGGTGTCGAGTCGGGAGTGCAGATGCAGCACCGGCACGGCGCGTCCTGGTGCGCAGGAAGGCACCATCATCGCCGCGGCATTCGGGGCAATCGCCGCAATGCGGTCCGACAGCTCGCAGGCCAACCGGTAGGCCATGATGCCGCCATTCGAGTGGCCGGTGGCATAGACACGCGCGGGGTCGATTCGGAAGTCGGTCGTCACATGGGTGATCACGTGCCGAATGAAGTCGACATCGTCGATGTTGTTGGCCACCGCGTGACCGCAACACCCGCCGCCGTTCCAGGTCCGGATGCCGAGGAGGCCGGCGGTCCCGTTGGGATACACCACGGCAAAGCGGGCGGCGTCGGCCTTTGGTGTGAGCAACGACGTGGATTCAAATTGGGCGGCGCTCCCCCCTCCGCCGTGCATGGCGATGATGAGCGGCACCTTCGTGGTGGTGTCGTAGTAGGTCGGCGGCAGGGTGACCGTGTAGGTGCGCGCCAGTCCAGCGACCGTCAGCGTCTGGTCGAACCGGAAGACACGTTCCTCGGGCGGCACCCCCGTGCCTGTCGGTTGTGGGGGGAGAGGGGGCGGCGCTGGATTGTCACCGCTCCCGCACGCTGCCAGCGTGAACCCCAGCAGCAGGGTAGCCACGGCCTGCTTCCAAACGATCTGGGGCATAAACCGTCCACCATCCTTCCGACATCGGCGGCCGAGCCTCGCGGTAGGGAGCCCGAGGCGAAGCTGGCATCGTACACCGCGCGGCGGTGCAATTTCATCGTGGGGGGAGCTGAGATGGAGCGCTGGGCCAGGGCGACAGAGTGAGCTGATCGGGGGCGCTCGGGAGTGCGAGCAGATCCTCAATTGCGCCGCGGGATCGATCAAGGGGGCGAAGGGCGACTCCTGAGCCCATGGCAACCCCAACCAGAACGCCTATATCGAGTCATTCAACGGGCGCTTGTAGTGCTCCCCTGAAATCAA